>Ga0222419_100168_pt1 | contig 110194 bp, 113 predicted proteins | sample 1B20Ametagenome_FD_182474 | JGI IMG/M metagenome (GOLD analysis project Ga0222419, IMG submission 182474) | Enriched microbial communities from leaf-cutter ant dump, University of Wisconsin, Madison, United States - 1B20A (version 2) | ecosystem: Environmental > Terrestrial > Nest > Insects... | reverse complement strand
CATACTTAATGCTATTCGCTGCAAACTTATAGCCAGGGCTTTCGCTGTCATCAATCGAAAAACCCCTTTTGTTAACACTCAAAAATTTGCCGCCTGATTATTTGGTTTTTAACATAGAATGCCCAACTCCCGCTTGAACACTACGGCGAGCGGGGTAAAACTGAGTCGACTGTTTCTCGTTGGTGTACAAATGAAGTCCAACCGTCTATTGAAACGCTTTACGAAATCTCGAAGTTCTTGAAAGTGGATATTCGGGAGTTGTTGGTGTCAACAGCGAAGTAATTTCAAAGCCCAAAACTAACATTGGTAGGAAACTTGGCAATTAGGAAGTCACCCACGATTGAGGGGTTATCTTGCCTTACAGCTATAATTGAAGCTGTCTCATAAACTCCCAAATCTTCCTTTTTGCTATTTCGCAATCGAAGTTTTCTCCTCATCCCAAATAGGACAAATCCCATTAGTTTTAGTTTTTCAACTTCTTCATTGAGGTGAACACCAAATTTTGCAGTTTCAGCATAACCAATATCTGAGAGGATATCCCCCGTTTCTTTTAGCTCCTCAAAAAGTCCCCCAATCTCGGCTGCCTCATGTTCGGTTTTTAATTCGTCATGATTGAAATCAAACATATGTGCTCCATTAACTATGTCAACGATTTGCTTGCCAGAGGTGATTTTTGGTAAGCTTTTAACATTTTGTTGGTCATTAGCGAAGGCAGTTACATCCTTTTCTAATGTTGTTTTTACCCATGCCTCATGAACTACCTTGAACAATCGTAAACTTTCAACAGTGTATATATCTGTGAGTTCATCTACTCGCTTATGGTCATTTGCGCAGAGTAAGATTAGATTGGCATACCCGTCATAATCGTCATCATAAGGAATATTTCCTCTTGGGCCTTTATCAGATGAAGAAATTATATGGCATTCTTCTCCAATAATTACATTCTCCTTTACCCCATCAGTTTGCTGAACTAATTCAATTCGGCATAGCAAACAGCGATTACCTGATTTAGCCCAAAGAGTTTTTCTTGTTTTATCTGTTATACTCATTGGTCAATCGGTTCCGTTTCTTTGTAACTGTATTCATTTATAAGTCCACCATACCTGAAAGAAACATTCAATGACAATTTTTTATTCAATAAATCAATTTTGTCAATCAGAATGTTTGAAATTTTCTCTTCTATTAAAGGCATATCTGTCATGAAATTATTAAATAGTTTACCAATTTCTATGTCTAGAACGTCCGTATAAAAATCAACACCTTTGAAAACTTGTATATTTAGTTCTTCAGATTTTTTAAAACCAAATTTTGGTTTCAGACTGTACCCTCTGTGAATAATACGGTTTCTTACATCTTTTAATAATGTAATCCAAGGATATTTATTTTCATCTCTAAGTTTTTCAAACTCTCCAATAATTTCTGGAATATTAATGTCGTTTTTGCCTTTTCCAAAATTGTGAAAATCTGGTAATTTGTGTTCGTCTTTAATTATTTGATTTTGCACGATGTCCACCAAGCATGAAAATAAATCAATATATGTTTTCATGCTTATAATTAAGAGGTAGGAATAATTTTTAAACTCAACTTCACTTTCCGTAGATTCGATATCATACTGAGAAAATATTTGCCTGCTGTCATATTGGTCGGAATTTTCATTTAATGTTACGAACAACTTATATAACTTGTCATAAGTAACAATTACAAATTGCCATTGGTTCAAGAATGATTGAGCAAGTTCATTAATTCTATTGTCTAATGGCGAAAATTGATTTAAGTAACCCAAAGAACAGGCCACACTGCACAGTTTGGATTCGTAATGAACCCAGTCGTCTTTGCTTATACCGTATGTGTCTATGTGTCTCATAATATTGCCAAGCCGAATGTTGCCTGCAGTTTTTCGTCACCCTACGCTAAAATGTCCTTTGCCAAGTCAAAGCAATGAAACGGGGAGTAAATTGTCCCTCCTTTGCGCATTAGTCGTAAGTTCAGTTCTTTGATAGAGCTTATAATTTTGGGCTCGGTCAAAAGAATGTCCTCAAGTTCGCCTAAGTCTGAAAAATGGAATAGAACCTGGTCTGCTCCTGCCGCTCTATAATTGGAGCGCCCTGCTTCAAGATTTTTGTACTTGTCACAAAGCTTGTCAAGTTCGGTATCGTTGTCAAAGAAAAGGCTTGTCAACACGAAAAAAGCAAACGGCTTTCTCGTCTTGCGTTCATAACCCGAAACAAATACTTCCATTGCATTTACATTTACACAGAAATATCTTGGATATGTGTTACCGTTAGTTGAAGGCATACAACTTAAAGACCAAAACGATAATTCCGTTTTCTTGAATGCGGGCAAACACTTCCGAATATACAAATTCAAGATACGTTTAAGCAAGCTATAACTTTCAACCTGTTTCAAATTGTCAAAGTTTCGTCTGTATTTGATTATGTGCTTTGGGTCAACGGTGGAATAAAGGTCATAACCATCGTTTGAAAGTTCTATATCATTTTCAAGCCAATTTTCTTGATCTGTCATTGAAATGAGTAAGTCAAGGTCAGTCTCTCCGATGATATTTGAAACAAATGTTTTATTAGTTAGTAAAAGTCCTTGCATTTCTGCTTCGTGTATCAATCGTTGTTCGACTTCATTTAGATTCTCCTTTTTTATAGACTGGAACCAAAATCGCTCAATATTGTCGTAGTTTTTTCTATGTTGAGCAAACCGCTTTACTGCATCAATGGCTTGTCCGATGTAATAAGTGTCATCAGAAAAGTTAAGCAAGTAAATCCCACAACGTTTTTTGGACTTTGGAAAAAGGTCAGCAATAGAAAGTCTTCCTTGCACGTTGAAGGCGCTGTCAAACTGAAACCCTAATTGGTTGATTATTTCGGCTGTCATTTTACAATTGCAGGCAACTCACAAATATACGAAGGTTTTTCAAATGACTAAATTATCCATCTGGCTGTCATTCAATTAAATCAGGATTTATTCCCTTTGAAATATTCAAAATGCGAAATCCTATGGATATTCAAAATGCGAAGCTATTTTTAATCCCAATATTCCCAAAAAACCCATCCTGAAAAATTATAGCCCGATCGCCATAGTGTCCAAACGGTCGTTCGGCATGCTCTGACTACTCCCACCCTCCACTTGAACGCTACGGCATACGGTATAACATAATGCCACAGTTTGCTTCATATAAAATCATCAGGGCCGGTACACCACCTTAAATTCCCAACTGTCCTCACCGCTTTTTACCTTCAGCAGCACGATACCCGAAGCAATCCCTAATTTGCCTAAATCAATAACAGCCTTACCACTATAGGTCTGATCGGTAATTGTTCCTCCGGCGATGCGTTGTCCCGCGATGTTATACATCACCCATTGCAGCGGATCATCATTGCCTTTCAGCCAGTCGAGATACAACAGGCCGGTATTGGGGTTGGGATATACCATTACTACAGGAGCCGCTGCCCAGTCCAGCATCCTGACCGGGCTGTAATACCATACATCCGGATCGCTTTTTGACTGATAATGCAGCCGGTAATACACCGAAGGCGCATTGACAAATGGCGTGTCTATACAGGCATAAGCTTGTTGGTCTTGCTGACCCAATGCCGGAACGCTTGCTATGGTTTCAAATTCCTGGTTATCTGCGGAACGCTGGATTTCATAAAGCGCTATTGCCGGATCGGTAAAGCAGGTCCAGTCTAATTTTGCATAACGCGAACCATAATGGGCAGCATTAAATTGCAGCAGTTGTTCGTTCAGCCCGGCATCATGAGCCGGGCCGCCATCATTGAACCAAAATTCAGAAAAAGAATTTACCTGTACTGCTGCATAATAGCCTTGATCATAAGGTACCCATTGCACCTGTTGATAGGGCATGTAAGTATATTGACCGCCGGTATTATCCGTCAGCAAATTATTTTCAAGGCTGCGGTCTTCATTAGAATATTTGGTAATGCCCAAACGATAGACTTCCGTTACCGGCGAGCAGGACGGGCAGCTTTCATCTTCCCGTAATTTCTGCATATCCGCATCCGGAACATACAGTCTGATACGGGCGTTCACTCCCGGATTTCCATCAGGAATAACGGTAAAGTTCCTGGGCAGAAAATATTGCATGCTATCCGAATTAATAAAGGAGGAATGCCCGTAATCCCTGATGCTTACATTGCTTAAAGCCGAACCGTCATTTTGAATTGCCGCTATCATTTTTCCATCACTTACAAAATCAACAGCATCATTTTGCGCCACCGTATGCTGTGCCACCGCATCTGCTCCCGTATAAACAGGATATTGCAGATCATAAACATGAATATCGTCAACAGCCATGCCATCTAATTCCATACCGGCATCGCTGCCCATCACAAACCGGAACATGATCACATCCGCATCGGTGGGCAAAAGCGTCGTGGCTACGTGCCAGTATGCTGCATTGCCCTGCCAGACCTGCTCCGTATCGGTGTACCAGTTGGTGCCGCTTCCTGCCTGCCCCAGCCGCTGCCAGTTGATACCATCATGAGAATATTCTACAAATCCTCTGTCATATAAGGCTTCTTCTGAGCGGGGTTCTATATTAAATGACAGGCTGAAACTTAATGCGGGGCGGCTAAGATTACCGGTATAAAAACAGGGAGAATACAGATAAGCCAACTGATTGGGACGGTACGAACCGCTCAGGTTGGTCTTCCAGGCTTTGCTGCCGCTTGCCGCATGGCTGATATTTGGAGATTGTGGTGTTCCATACTGCCAGGTACTGTCCGGGCCGGTATAATATCCTCCGTCGGAATCTTCAAAATTCTGCAGATAAGGATAGGAGGAAATCATCGTTTGGTTATAGAACCGGTATTGATTAATGCTGTCGTTTCCCCGATAAGTATCCTCCGGCAAATGCACCCATACTGAAAGCGTATGCGCCCCGAAAGCGGAGAGATCCATGAGCTGGTCAAAGACAAAGTCCACCGTATCTTTAGATGCAATAAAAGGAATGGTATCCGTGACTACCGGCAGGTTATCCAGTTGATAAGAAACCGGAATGCCCTGTAAATCGTATAATACGGCATTACGCACTTTAATGCTTAAAGGCATATTGTCGGAAAGCGCACAGCTCTGTGGCGGCAATCCATTCACCGCCAACAGATCCACATCATTGGATACGATATAAATTTTGAAATTATCCATGGTCAGTCCGTTGCCGTAATCTTCCCCGCAGATTAGGGAAGTATCATATTGCTGAATCATGACCTGCACACTGCTACTGATATTTTGATTATTGGGCGTTAAAAGATCATTGAAGGAAATGGAGCCGGTAGAATGTACGGAGCCGATATCATTAGTGTCGAATGCGGTAACCAATATCCAGCTATCCGAATCACTGCCACGCAGCCATATCCGGTTGCCGGTATCTAAAAATTTCGGAACACCATGCAGGCGGTAATCTAATTCGAATCGTATTTCCGTATCGGAAAGGGAGTAGTTGGTCAGGTTAAATGTTCCGAGCAGTATATTGAAGCTGCTGTTGACCGGATCAATTCCCTGGTTGAATGCATTATCCATACTGATGGAACGGTTGCCTTCGATAGTAACATTGTCCGTTACAAAGCTGCGAATCCTTCCTTTAGGTTTGGTTGGCAGAAAATCCCAATGATGCGCACCGGCTATACCAAACCGGATGCTCATCTGATCTAAGCCTTCCACATTTTCAAAACCCTCCACATAACCGGTATCAATATCCAGCGGCTGATTTTCTACATTGTGGATCAACATCTGGAGCGTATCATTGGATGCAATCATATCCGTTTGAGCGAGGTTGGTAATTGCAAGCGTAATCGTATAATCACCGATAGCGCTTATATCTAAGGGCAGGTTGTTCAATACCAGGTTAGCCGATGCGGCAGCATTGACCGGTGTGGTAAAACCCTGGCTTTGCCAGGCCCCGTTATTGACCTTACAGGAAATACGGTAGTTGGTTGCCGGTGTCGCGGTAAGATTATAAACTTTCACACTTAATGTTTCCGAAGCGGTAAGTGCCATCCCGGTTAGCTCCCGGCCACTGACGGGCGTCATCAGATCAGCAAGCATAAGGTCGCCGTTATCATACCCGTTGCAGCCACCGTTGCCGGGTATGCGGTATAATGCTACCGAACGCATACCGGTTTTACCTCCGATAACCGGCGCCACGGCTACCCATTGAGTGGTGTTGATATCTAATCCGGAAAAAGTGTAGCTGTTAGTAGAAGAAGATACTGTAGCCTTCTCCACCATTTCGGCTCCTTCCCTCAAAAACACTTTATAAGATTGTGCACCGCTGATATTATTCCAGCTAAACATGACCGATCCGGGACATTGTGCTTCATTGGAGGCTAAGGCAATTACCGGTCGCCCGATAATAGTAAAAGCACCACTGGCAGCCTGTTCGGATCCGTCATTCCGGCGGACTCTTACTTTACACTGAGCAGATTGAATTGATGAGGGAATATACCATACTAAACTTTTCACTTCAGCAGGAATATTGTTGCTGATATTAGCCCAGGTACTACCGTTATCGGTTGAATAATCAACAGAAAAAGTACTGCTGCCGGAAGCGGCTTCCCAGAAAATAAGAGTGCTGTCACCGGCGGGCAGCGCTACGCCTTCAAAAGGATATTGTACTTTCAAACCTTCCGGCTGGAAATCATAAGCCACAAAATATTTTTGACCGGGAACCGGCACATTAAATCCTGCAATATGAATTTGATAAGTTCCTGCCTGAGGGTTATTGATCACTACCTGTTCCACATTATTAAGATGATCGGCGCCCGGCTGTGCGATATTATTCACCAAAGCAGGGTCAGGTTGCAGTATTAAAGGCTGCAAGGTATTGCCGGATGGTGTTGTTACCGTAATATCCAAATCATTTACCAAAGCAACGGCAGCTTCCGGAAGCGCTGCGGGATCATTCCAGTAAAGCATCACTTTTAAAGAAGCTATTCCTGCCGGTACGGAAAAAGAAAAATTTTGGTTTTGACCGGTATTGATGGTATTGGAAAAATACTGTTCATTGTTCAGCGCTTCCACGGCATGGCCGATATTCATCAGCCCGAACCCCGATTTGTAATCCGGCCCCGGATTTAAGATATCGGTAGCGCCGTTCATCAGTAAGAGCTTTAATAAAGCGCCGTCCGGACTCTGCCCGCTGTTCAATTGCCGGTAGCGCTCCAGCAGCAGTGCAGCCGCGCCGGCTACATTAGGGCTGGCCATACTCGTACCGGTATTGGCTCCGTAATCATTTCCCGGAATAGTAGAAAACACATTGGTGCCTACCGCAACAATTTCCGGTTTCAATCTTCCGTCTTTTACCGGTCCGCGGGAGCTGGTTGATCGGAGTATATTGGCATAATCTTTTTGCGCATTGCCTACCACTAATGCATTTTTAGCGGTAGAAAACGCCCCGGCTACCGTTGCAAAACCTAAAGGGTATGCTCCGCAGGTAAAGCCTCCGTCATTTGCTGCTGCAAATACATGCAATAAAGCAGGGTAGTCATTTACCTGCTGATCCAAAATCTGGCTATACAGATCATAGGTTCCGGCATAATCACAATCACCCAAAATATTTGCGTAAGAATTGTTGGTGATGCGCATGTCATATCCGTTCAGTAAGGAAGGAGCATAAGCAATCACACCGCTGAAAAACTGGCTGATGATGTTGGCCTTCGGTGCAAAGCCCTGGTAGCGCTGATCTTTAATGCCGGCTCCGGCAACGGTACCTGTAGTATGAAAGCCGTGAGAAGAATACATAGCCGGATTGAAATACTGAATATGGTTCTCAAAATCCACATGCGTTTGCGGATTCGCATCATCACCTACACCAACGGTTACCCCTGAACCGCTCAGGCCGTATCCGTTTGCAGACAAGGGTTGCCGGGCCACGGCAGCATTCGTCATAGCCTCGCATTGATCATTCAAAATTTTATCTTCAAAACGGGGGCCTATACTTTTTACGGCTGGCAATGCAGCAAGCGCTGCAATACGTCCGGCAGGAACGCTTACTTCGTATATATGCTGATCCTTCCAAAATTGTTGCCGGCTGATTATAACATCGGGCAATTGTAGTTGATCCATGATCTCCTGTTCTGAAACCGGTTTTGCAAAAGCGACTAATACCGTAACCTGTTGCGCAGTATCGGCAGCAATATTATTTTGTAAGTAACTGCTGATTTTATCTGAAGCAGCCACCGCAGCCCAGGCCTGAACCTGGTTGCTGTCGGGCAATTCCCTGGAAGTAATATACACGAGGTAAGTATGGTCGGCAATAAAATTTTCTACAGTTATATTTTTTTTACCCCACTCCGGTTCATCGGGAGCCGTCTTATATTTTATGTAGAGCAAAGAAGATTCATGTTGTTCCAGGTACTGGCGGAAAGATTCGGAATAGGGCTGCAATACAATTTGTTTTCCCTTAATCCTGATAACATCCGGGTGGTGTTGTGTTTGAGCCGATACCTGTAGGGTGCATAGCAACAGGATATTTAACCAGGCAAGCAACCGGAAATGAAGCATGTATTTCATAAATCAGCCTTTTTTAAAATTGCGACAAACAAGATACAACATTGAGGTGATTATACACAATAGTTACAAACATTTATTTCAGATAAACAAAGCACAGCAACAGATTTAACCCGGTGTGGATATTTTTTTTATATATTATTTGGATTTAAAAAAATATAAGTATATCTTGTAAACTAATTTGTTTTAGTTAACCCATTAAATTATTGTTCTATGATCTTCAATCGTTCCTATACCTTTCGATCAAAGTATAGTCCTGCCGAAATTAAGAAGAATTTACTGGGTGCTCACCTCAGTATTCACAAGCTGGATTTTGAGGTAATTGACAAAGAGCACATGCTGAAAATTATTCCTCATGCGGAAAACGTACAGGATGTAAAAACGCTTCCCATTACGCATGTTTCCTTCAAATCAAAATCCGACGGAGCACGGGTGAAGGTATCTTCACATCCCCGCAGGATTGATGTTGGCGGCCCCATGCTGTTAGCCACTTTTTGCATTCTTGCCATGCTGGGTGGAATCGGGCTGTACGTCTTTATTCCTAACGAAAGCATTTATCTTCCGGGAGGACTGTTTGGTGTAGGGCTGATCATCTTCATCCTGTTTTGGATCCAGATGGAAAGAGGATATTTTGATTATGTACGTAAGATCAAAAGTTTCGTAAAGAAGCATTGCTGATTCCGTTTCCACTGACATTACTCGGTCAACCGTCAAATAAAATATGCTTATCCTCATGAAATAATGAGGCTTGAATTTAATTGTATCAGGCTGTACACGCTGTTCCGGCTGTGTTACAGGCACCTCTCCGCATTACTCAAAAGTACGGATCATTTGAAATTGAATATGCTCAGCAAAGCATCATGCATGCGCATGGAGCGGTTAGCAGGCGGACATATTTTTACTCCATAAGTGCAGCTTCCTTACAGGAAGCGGCGCTATCTTTCCCCGACGATTTGGCAGAATACTTTTTTGGATTGATATTTGTATGGACTACTACCTGTAGTGCATGATATGGAAGACCGAGCGATTTTTTGCATCTAAATAAAATAATAAGCATGGACCATAATGAATTTCGCCAATACGCGATAAAACACCGGGGCATCAGCAGCAACACCTTTGACAATTATGCCCGGTATATCAGTGCCCAGCCAACCGCACTGACACCTTATATTATTGAGGAACGACCGATGAACGTGGCCAGCATGGATGTGTTCAGCCGTTTGATGATGGATCGTATCATTTTTATGGGAGAACCGATCAATGATTATGTGGCCAATATCGTTACCGCCCAATTACTCTTTCTCGAAAGCACCGACCGCACACGCGATATCCAGATGTATATCAATAGTCCCGGAGGCAGCGTATATGCCGGGCTCGGAATATATGACACGATGCAGATTGTCAATCCTGACATCGCTACCATCTGTACCGGAATAGCAGCCAGTATGGCGGTAGTGCTGATGTGCGCAGGCACCCATGGAAAACGCACGGCATTAAGACACAGCCGTATTATGATGCATCAGCCCAGCAGCGCTATCGGCGGACAAGCTACCGATATTGCCATTACTGTAAAAGAAATTCAGCGGGTAAAGGAAAATCTTTACACCATTATTTCCGAACATACCGGGCAACCTTATGAAAAAGTGGCTGTTGACAGTGACCGTGACTACTGGATGCTGGCCGATGAAGCCAAAGCCTACGGTATTGTGGATGAAGTGCTGAAAAGCAATCCTAAGAAACAAAAACAATAAGCGGTTCTTTTTCCTATTCAATAATCAACAAACAATACTATTATGAACACATATAATTTGCGGCAGCTCCATCTGAATAATGATGATGAAAATGAGGACGACGACGAAGATCAGGCCATAACCGATAATAAAAATACTGCCAGCCTCTGGCTGAAAAAACAGGAAGCGCTTTTTTTCAAAAACAGAACCATCTATCTGTGGGGGCCGGTGGAAGACCGCTCTGCCAAAGAGATCGTTAATAAATTACTGCTGCTGGATGCCGACAAACCCGGTAAAGAAATTAAGTTGTTTATCAACAGCCCGGGCGGTGTGGTAAGCAGCGGTATGGTGATTTATGATGTAATGAAACTGATTAAATCTCCCGTAACGACCATTTGCATGGGATTAGCTGCCAGCATGGGTTCTATCCTGTTATCTGCCGGACAAAAAGGAAAACGCGCAGTATTTCCGAATGGTGAAGTAATGATTCACCAACCTTCCTTAGGCGGATACTTTCAAGGCGTATCCGCCGACTTAGAAATACAGGCAAAACAAATTCAGAAGACCAAAGAATTAGGCGCTAAAATTCTTTCGGAAAACTGCAATCAGCCTTATGAAAAAGTACTGGGCGACCTGGAACGTGATTACTGGATGGATGCTAAGGAAGCTATGGAATACGGTATTGTGGACAAGATTATTGATAAGCTGTAATACTAAACTGATAACGGATAAACCGAATCAGTATCCCCATATCCAGGCCTGATCCTCCTGTACCCAATGCACTTGCGCACCGCTTTGGGTTAATATATTTTTCCATTGTTGTGCTTTCCTGCGAGGCAAACTTCCGTCTATTATTATTAAAGCAGGACGAAATGTTTTTTGCCAGGTTTCAGGATCGAAAGGTACACTGCCGGATACGATCAGACAATCCACCGGAAAGACTGACCCCGGTTTTATTTGCAAAGCTTCATGCCACCACAACACGCTCCTGCCCCTGATTTTCCAGACAGGAGCATGTTGATTTTCATGATCAGATACCTGGTGAACACGATGTACCAGTCGGGAAGGCAGCAGATAATAACTTAGCGTTTTTTGATCCAAAGTGTCCTCATCGGCACCATATAATTTTACCGACTTACCATTATATATTTCCATCAATGACTGGCGGGAAATATTGTACACAATGATTTGCTGCTGCCTTATAGCCTGAATATCCTGAAGAATGAAGCTTGTCAGCAAGAGACAAACTGTACCCAGTCCTGAAAATAAAAGTATATTTTTTCTATAAAAAAAATACCGGCATAACAGCACTATGGCCAGCATCAGCAACCAATAATCCGCTGCATCTATATACAAGCTGCGAAATGTTTCCGGAGTATAATGCGCCATCCATTCTATCAGCTCATGAAAATATTTCGAGACTAAGGTTAATAAATCTCCTAACCACAGGCAAGACCCAAAGACACTTAAAAAGAGCAGCAATAATGCCCCCGACATTAATATAACGCTAAACAATCCTGCGGGGATATTAGCTGCCAGCACCCACACCGGAAACTGATGAAAATAATAAATGGCCAATGGAAATACCAAAATCTGTACGGCAATACTTAATGCTAAGCTTTGCCATAACAGTCGTAACAAAAGCAGCCGAGGTACCCATAACCGGCACAGCGGCTGATAAAACAACATGATGGAAAGTACGGCTAAAAACGACAGTTGAAACCCGACATCATACAACCAGCCGGGGCACACGCATAATAACAAAAAACCCGAAGCCGCCCAGGTGTTTACCGGGCGCTGCTGCCGGTTCAGCATGATGCCCAATGCATATAAAGTAAACATCATTGCGGCCCTGACCGCACTGGGCGGATAGCCGGTGATTACAATATACAGCCATACAAATACGATAGCTATGGAATATTTCAGCACATTCCATTTGCTGCTTCTGAGGAAGAACAACAAGATTAAAATAATCTGGCAAAACAAAACCACATGCGCACCCGATATGGCAATGATGTGTACAATACCGGTTGCCGAATAAGCCTGCCATAATGCATCGTCCAACATAGTGCGTTCATTCAGCAGCATAGCTTCTGTAAGCGATGAGGTAATGCTATCCCGGATATTGAGCCTGATGGCGGCTATCAGGTTATTGCGCAATATTTCAAGAGGATGCGGTGCAATGTCCTTTGCGGGAATATGCAGGATATCAGCAGTGCTTAAAAAGGCCTGATGAAACAGGTTGTTATGTGCGGCATACCCCGCATAATCAAATGATCCGGGATTGCCGGAATTGCTGATGGCCGTCAACTGTTGGGAAATGATTACATAATCGTTCCGCCGGTATTCCGGTATGCTGGAATTTTTATAAACATACAAATTAACCGTACCTTTTACTGTTTGCCATTTCTCCTCAGCAAAAACTTTTTCTATCTGCAAAGAAAGCATCACGGTACGTGCTTTTGGCTGAGGAGGCGCATCAATACGCGCTTTAATGGCTTTTGCATGTTGAAGATAATGCCCATACCAGTTTTCATCATGTCTTATATCATGAAAATATCCGGCCGAGCAGCCCATGAACAATACGGTAAGGCAAATTGAGATCAGGCGGATTCCATAGATATTCCGGAAAGGACTTTTAACCAGATGCAGGGCAATGGCAATGCACAGCATCAGCATACTGCAGGCATTCCATATCCGACCGTTTATAACTGATCCTGATTGCTCCTGTAGCAGGATGCCCGCTACAAAAGGAGTAAACAATAACAGGAAGGGAAATTCATTTCCCCATCGTTTCTTATGAAGGTGATAGTGGCTCATTTCGTAACAGGGTATTTACGTAATGATGATTATGATGGTATAAAAGTAGGATAAAAATTAATAGCGCAGATTATGGCAATTCATAATCCCGCATCTCTTTCACCGGCGTTTTTTTACCTTTTCATCATTTTCGGCTATCCTGAATTTCACGATCTTTTCGATGAGCGGGTAGGGTATGGGCTGATGCAGCGGAAACTGCACCGATCCTTTCCCCTGCTTATATCCGGAAAGTTCGTCCCGGAACGCATGATGTCCCGAAGGTGTTGCATACAGCCCGATATGATTTTTGAATGCGGCAAAATACACTAAGGGTTTATTGTTGGTCTTGTATGCAGGCATTCCGTAGGCAATGGTTTCTTCCGCATGAGGCGCAAGGTCTTTGATCAGTTTTCTGATATGCATCAGTATTTCCTGGACATTGTCAGGAAACTGCCGGATATATGCTTCAATTTCGTTCATTGCATTGTGGTTTGCCCTAACCCCATGGGCAGGGTTGATTTATAAAGATAGGATTATTCATTGATAAACATTCCGGGCTTACCGGCTTTTCTCTTCCAAAAAATATAATCGGTTATCAGCGGTTCTATTCCCTTTGCTCTGAAATCTGTAGCTATCTGTCCCCTGTGATAAGTAGAATGATTGATGACATGAAACAACATATCGCTGATGCTATTTTGAAATTTCTGGCCTTTACTGTTTTGATAGGAAACGGTGGCGCTGATATCCAAATGCTCCAGGATATGCATGGAGTCAACAAGATTCCGTGCGTTTATATGATGCATTCCTGAAGCCGGCTGAAGTTCCCAAACACCGTACATCTCCGGCTTTGTCGTTATCCGGCGATTCCATATGTGGTGGGCATTCAGGATGTGGCTGAACAACTGATGCGATTTTCCATGGATCAATTCGGGATTTTCTGCAAGCACTACCAACAGTTTCCGGTTAAAATGAGCATTGTATTCGAACAGCTCTTTAAAATAAGATGTCATTTGAAAAATGGTTTGGTTATAAAAATAAAGACAGAACTCGTAAGATGGTATTTTCAGTTTTTATTCCCTTATATACTGCCTGAAATCATGTTGGTTTCCTCATGTTTTATTTTTGTTACAATCCTCCGCTGATATCTATAAAAGTTCCCGTGCAATAGGACGACTTTTCAGAGGCGAGCCACAATATAGCTTCTGCAACTTCGGTTGGGTACCCGCCTCTCTTTAGAGGAATATGATCTTTAATCCTGTTCACTCTTTCCGGCTCACCGCCGTCCGAATGAATATCAGTGTATATACATGCTGGGCGCACGGCATTTACCCTGATGCCTTCTCCGGCAATTTCTTTGGAAAGGCCGGTAGTAAAAGTATCAATGGCTCCTTTGGAAACGGCATAGTCAATATATTCATGCGGAGCGCCTGATTTTGAAGCTATCGAAGACACATTAATTATCGCGCCGCCTCGTCCTCCTTTACTTACAGCCATGTATTTAACCGCTTCCCGGGCGCAAAGCCATGATCCTATAATATTGGTTTGGAAAATCCGGTTCAGCCGCTCCAGGCTCATTAATTCAAATTTCATTTGCTGCTCCAGGATACCTGCGTTATTTACCAACACGTCAATATTACCGAGCTTTTTTTGAGTTTCCCGGAATAATCTTCCTACTTCATTTTCCTTACTGATATCCGCCTGAATTGACAGGGCTGTTCCGCCCTCGTTATTGATTTGCGCAACGACACCTTCGGCAGCCCTTGTATTGTTGAGATAATTTACGGCAACGGCATAACCCTCTTTTGCGGCCAACAATGCTGTGGCGGCTCCGATGCCTCTGCTTCCTCCTGTAATGAGTATGGTGTTCATAACTGTATGTTTCCTTTTATTGTTCTCATGTGTCATAGAGCCGCCTATATTTAAAGATGGCCATACCAGTCTCTGTCGCAGGCCTTGCATATAAGCAGCGCTATGCTTTTTAAAATCTTCCTTATGGCTGTCATTATTTTTCTCATGATATTTTTATAATAAACCATTTGGTCTTTTTTAAAGTAAAAAAATTATACTTTTAAATCCATAATTATTTTTTCCAGGTAGTTCATGGCTATGTTCATGGCTTTCGTCTTGTTGGTCAGTTTTGCCTGCATAAAAGCGCCTTCAATTATCGAAATCATGATGACAGCTATTTCGGCCGGGTCGGCTATTGCTTTAATTTCTTTTCTCGCAATGCCGCGCCTGACCTGATTTTCAAGAGATGTTTTCCAGAACTCAAGCGCTTTAACCGCCCGTGCTCTCAGTTGAGGGTGGGTATCATCCGCTTCCGTGGATGTATTTAAAATCGGGCAACCGGCCTGTAAAAAGGGATACCGGAAATAATTTCTATAGGTATGGGGATAAACCAATAACCGTTCAATGGCATGATCTGTTGCTACAATCCGTGACTTTATATGCTCATTCACTTTATTGTGGTTATAATCAAATGCAGCTAAGGCTACCTCATCTTTATTCTCAAAGTTGCCGTAAATACATCCTTTAGACAGTCCGGTAACACTCATGATATCATTCATAGAAGTGCCGGCATATCCCTTTGTATTGAAAACCGGCGCTGTTTGCGCTACAATAAATTGTTTGGTATATTCTGATTTCGACATGGTTCATGAATATGATCAGGAGCAAAGATAAGTAAAAATAAACCAATCGGTCTTTTTGCATAAAATCTAATATAACAAACAACAGATTTTATGTCAGGCAGATAATTAAATACAGTCCTTACAAACACCGATAAGAACACAATTCATTTGCTGTACCTTATATTTCTTTGGAATTGAAAATTCAACAAGTGCAGGAAGACACTCCATGGTTTCGCATTTTGTGCAACGGAAATGGAAATGATTAGCAGGTACCTTTTTTTCATCACATTTTACACAAACAGCAAAATACTGTTTCCCGTCATCTGCCACTATTTTGTGTACTATTTCATCTTCACAAAATCGGTTTAATATTCTGTAAACAGTTGCTCTGTCAGCGCTTACGTCCAATTGCTTCATAATAGCATCTTGACTCATTGCTCTTCTTTTGCTTGTCAATACAGACAAAACAGCCTCTTTTGTTGCTGTATTTCTTCGCTTCATCATTCTGCAAATTTAGTCAAAAAAATATTAATGCGACAATATTGCAATAAATTATTGCGACATTGTAGCATTAAAAAAATAACTTCTACCTTTGCCGAAAGTTTTTGAATAAAATGGCAAAAGAAGAAATAAAAAAAGGCAACGAACTCGTAGAAGTTTTTACAACAAATATTCAAAGTAAAATTCAGGCAGAACGCATATTGAACCCGCTTGAAAAGAACTTTCTTGAACTAAAAATCAATTTTGATTTAAACGAAACCGAACTTCCTTACCCTTGCGGACATTCAATTTTAAGAGTTGAAGGCAATACAATAAATTCAGAGAGTATAATATCAATCCTAAATCAATCAGGGTTTAAGTGCGATATTTTGGAAGATAAAGTTTGCAGTTAAATAACAAATACTATGACAGAATTTTGGGAAAAAGCATTTAAGGAAAAAGAAGAAATGTGGGGCTTTGAACCTGCCCGATCCGCCATACTCACAAAAGATTTCTTTGTAGAGAAAGGTATAAAAAACATACTCATTGCAGGTATCGGTTACGGACGAAATGCACAGATTTTCAGAGAAAACGGAATTGAAGTAACAGGGATTGAGATTTCAAAAACGGCTATTGAATTAGCAAGAAAGCATTACGGAACAAGTATGGTTATTCATCACGGCTCTGTAACTGATATGCCGTTTGACAGCAATCAATATGACGGCATATTTTGCTATGGCTTAATTCACTTATTAGACAGCAGCGAAAGAGCAAAACTTATTGCTGATTGCTTTAATCAGCTTTCTGAAAATGGCTGTATGGTCTTTACCGCTATCACAAAAGAAGCACAAACTTACGGACAAGGAAAACATATCAGCAAAGACCGCTTTGAAATATTTAGTGGCGTAAAAATCTTCTTTTATGACAGGGTAACAATACAAGAAGATTTTGGTAAAGCAGGGCTATTTGAAATTATAGAAGTAAGCGAAAACTTTCCCTTCTATTTGATAAAATGTAGAAAAACAAACGCCAGGAAATATGAACCCTAACATAACAAGACGGGAAATCATCAAACAGGGCGGACTTGCTTTAACCGCATTGGCTTTGCCGTTTCCATTAACCGCATTTTCAAAAATCAATCTTATGACAGACCATACAAACTATGACGTAATTATCATTGGCGGAAGCTACGCAGGACTTTCCACAGCAATGGCTTTGGGACGAGCATTGCGAAGTGTTTTAATCATGGACAGCGGTTTGCCTTGCAACCGGCAAACGCCACATTCGCACAACTTCATTACGCAAGACGGAACAAAACCAGGTGTAATTGCGGAAAATGCGAAAGCACAAGTTTTGAAATACGACACAGTAATATTCGTGAACGACCTTGCAGTTAGCGGAAAGAAAACCGAAAATGGTTTTGCTATTACCACAAAAACAGGCGAAGAATTTACAGCTAAGAAACTTGTTTTTGCCACAGGTATAAAAGACATCATGCCCGACATTAAAGGCTTTGCAGAATGCTGGGGCATTACGGTAATTCATTGTCCGTATTGTCACGGTTATGAAGTAAAAAGCGAAAAGACAGGAATCTTAGCCAATGGAAACTTTGCCTTTCATTATGCCCGGCTCATTCGTAATTGGACAAAAGATCTGATAATTTTTACCAACGGAAAATCTTTACTTACACAGGAACAAACGGACAAAATCTCCAAACACAACATTCCGGTAATTGAAAAAGAAATTGCCTGCTTCAAACACGAAAACGGCAATGTCCGGCAAATCGTTTTCAAAGACAATTCCATCTTTGATCTTAAAGCAATCTATTCAAAACCTGCATTTGAACAACATTGCAAAATACCCGAATTATTGGGTTGTGAACTGACTGAGGAAGGGTTACTTAAAGTAGATATGTTTCAAAAGACAACCGTTGCAAATGTTTTTGCCTGTGGCGACAATTCAAGCCCAATGCGTTCCGTAGCCAATGCCGTAGCTACAGGAAATCTTACGGGTGCTGTGATAAATAACGGAATGACCGAAGAAGAATTTTAACAGCGCAAACACGCTGGTCGCGCATCTGCTAAAAACTCGAAGTAACACCCAACTTCAACCCGCTGAATGCCGGCTCGTAACGGCATACGCCGCCGGTACAGTTCACGCCTTCCACCTGTTTTACATAAGCTAAGGAGAAGCGGTGTGCCCCTGCGGTATAGGCTACGAATACATTATAAAAGTGACGTCCGGAAATATCGGTACGTTTAGGATCGGTATTATACATATCCGATAATGCAAAAGACCATTTCGGTGCGATGGCATACTCTAATCCTAAGAATGCCCAGCTTCCGAAATCCTGTTCCGTGCTCATATATTGAGCCTGAACCTTAAAAGACTGGTTACGGGTAACGCGATAAGTAAATTCTGCAAAAGGTGTGATCGCTTTTACGGTACCCCAGCCGGCTTTGCTCTGATAAAACTCCTGGTTATACTCTAAATATTGTGCGCCGACATCCAACAAAACTTTCTCTCCCAATCCCCGGAAATTCGCTTCGGCATAAAACTCACGATACAGTTTCAGATCGTTCAAAGTATTGATATGGGTATAGCTTAAATTCAGATCAATGTTATCATTGGGATTGATCAGCACATTAGCCGCGCCGCCTATCTCGCTGAAGTCGAGTGAAGGCGGTGTGTATCGGGCAATCAGGCGCTGGGAGCGGATCTGCGCAATAATGGGCTGCCAGTTCAACATTCCGTAATTCAGAATTTCATTAGGAGAAGTGCGCATTACAAAATGCTCGGTACGCTTACCGCTCAGTGTTACCGCTATATCTTTCCGGGCATAGCCTAATGTGCTATATACAATATTTCCGTCTGATCCTGTCAGTACCCCGGCAAGGTCGTTAATGGCTTCGGAAGTTTTGTAAGCCCCTTCAAAATACCAGGAAAAATCTCCGGCGGTCAGCGTATTGTACACGGTAAACGCATACATGTTATAGCTCGGCACAAAGCGATCGGCTATCGGAAGATTATTGATATTATTCACCACATTATCCATAGAGCCTTTGTCTAAGGTGCGGTTCAAGGCGCCAAATCCGGGAGTGATATGAACCGTTTTTCCCACCTGCCAGTCGCCCTCAATATTGATGCCTTTGATAACAGGCTGGTATCTTTGAAAGACATTTTTCTGCTGTCCGGTGAATCCTTTAACCATGATCTCCGGTGTCAGTTCATACTTCAGCGATAAACCTACTAAAGCATTGTCAATAAGCAGACCGCGGTCTTCATAGCTTCTGAACAAAATGCCGCTGCCGATCTGATCATAAATATATCCGCCGGTTGCCGTCAGTTTTTTCCATTCCTTACTGATGCTCCAGGCGCCGATTCCAAAACCGGACATCGGCTGTGTAGGATTTTGCAGATTGGAATTATGAAAGGCATCCATTCGCAGAAAGCCTGTAAAGCCGTAGTTGGAATAACGGAGACTCATCCAGGCTTCTCCGCCGCTGAGCAGGTTGTCGTAGAGCGGATTGTCCGCCGCATTAATGGCCGTATCTCTCTGGAAAAAGTTGGCATTCGTCATAATGTCTCCGGAAAGTGTACCCTGGTTTTGAGCAAATGATCCTGTTAAAGAGGCTGCCAGTACAATGAAGGGCAGAGCAAGTCGTAATAATGAGTGCTTCATTTTTTTAAGATTGATATAAGCAAGATTTCAGTATTGCTGAGTTGAATTTCGGCTACAAAGTAACATGGATTTTATTCAAAATAAAAGATTAGTTAATTCTATTTGTTCAGATTAACTAACTTGCGCTAAATTTTATTTTTGCAAAAGTCCTAAAAAACAATTGAATGAAAAAGATATTAGCAATAAGCATTTTTGCCTGTATAACCTTTGCCGCGGCAGCGCAAACAACAGACTTGCCGGCTACTACCATAAAGTCCATTGACGGCAGTAAGGTTAATTTTAATGAGACTTTCGAAAAAGGCAAAGTAACCTTAGTGAGTTTTTGGGCAACATGGTGTATCCCCTGTAAAAAAGAAATAAAATCTATCCGGGAAAATTTACCGGCCTGGAAATCCGAAACCGATTTCAACTATATGACAGTTTCCGAAGATGATGCCAGAGCCTCCGCACAGGTGCGGGCATACGCAAAATCCCAGGGCTGGGATTTTCCTACTTATCTTGACCCCAACGGTGATTTAAAGCGTTCCCTTAATTTTCAGAATGTACCCTTCACTATTATTGTGGATAAAGAAGGCAAGATTGCATTTATGCATTCCGGCTATGAAGAAGGCGGCGAGGCGGAAATTTATAATAAGATCAAAGAACTGGCTGCAAAATAACAGCAGTTTCCTTTTTAGAATATTCATGTCCGGGTTGTACGCCCGGACTTTTTTTTATAAAAGAAGTCGTTTAAACTTTTTCATTTCCATCGTCATCTTGAGTTTACTATTTGGCTCGCCAAAAAATATCCCGCATGGGCAGGGCAGGTGGAGAAAATGACAAAGGAAACGCTCTGTACGTCATCCTCAACCTACAGCATAACGTCATTTCCGGAATAATTTTTTTCGGAATGTAATGAAGAAAAAATTTATGGAGTGGAGAAATCTCTGTTGCCGTGGTGGGTGCCCTCACCCACCACAAATAAGCACGGCACTGCGAATGTAGAAATTCGAAATTTTTTATTGATTCTCCTGTTTTTTTGCCAAAAAGCTTATCTTCACATTTATGAAAGCCATTATTCCCGTGGCCGGAGCAGGCACAAAACTCAGGCCGCATACTTATACGCAACCTAAGGCGCTGATGCCTATGGCAGGAAAAACCGTTCTGGGTGTTATTGTGGATCAGCTAATCGCTGCCGGCATCCGGGAGTATATCTTTATCATCGGTTACCTGGGTGATAAAATTCAGGATTACATCGCTAAAACATACCCTGATTTAACTTGTTCCTTCGTTACGCAAAACCACCGCAGAGGTACGGGACATGCTATCTGGCTGAGCCGGGAAGCGGTTAATAACGATGAAATTCTTATTGTTTTTGGAGATACCATCTGTGATTTTGATATAGCCAATGTGTTAACCAGCAAGGAATCACAGGTAGGCGTACGACGGGTGGACGATCCGCGCTCTTTTGGCGTAGCCGAACTGGATCAGCATGATGAGGTCATCCGCTTTGCCGAAAAACCACAGATTCCGAAATCCAATATGGCCATGGTGGGCGTGTATAAGATTCGGGAAACCGAAGCGTTATTTGTAGCGCTTCAAAACCTCATGAATAACGGCGCCGGCCCCGATGGCGAATATCACCTTACGGATGCCCTGCAAAAAATGGTAACATCCGGTATCAGGTTTAAAGCGTTTCGCGTGAATAACTGGTTCGATTGCGGCAAGAAAGATACCTTGTTAGAGACCAACGCTACTTTGCTGAAAAAGATGAGTGAGGAAGAGAACTATACCATTCCGCAGTTTAAAGATACCGTCATCATTCCACCCGTAAATATTGCGCCCGGCTGCATCATCGAACATGCCATTATCGGCCCTTCGGTATCTATAGGTGAAAATACGCAAATTCGCTCCTCCATTATCCGGAACAGCATTATCGGCTCTTATGCACAATTAGAGGAAGTGGTGATGAAGGCTTCCATTATCGGCAGTGATGCCTATGTGCATGGTATGAGCCAAAGCCTGAATATCGGTGACAATACGGATATTGATTTAGGCTAAAAAGGATCATCACAACAGCATTTTAAACCCTTATTAAAAACTATTTTTCCTGTAATGTCAAGCCCGGATTTTCAGTCATTCGATAACAGAATTACCCGCTTATTTCAAATATCTTACCCTATTATACAGGCCGGCATGATCTGGAATTCCGGATGGCGCCTGGCGTCGGCAGTAAGCGAGGCCGGTGGCTTAGGCATTATCGGCGCCGGCAGTATGTACCCCGATGTGCTGGCGGAACATATCCGAAAATATCAGGCAGCCTCCGACAAGCCTTTCGCGGTAAATGTACCCCTGCTGTATCCGGATATAGATCAGCTCATGCGCCGGATAATCGCTGCGCGGGTGCCCATAGTGTTCACTTCGGCAGGCAATCCGAAAACCTGGACAGTAACGCTAAAGGCGGAAGGTATTACCGTAGTGCATGTCGTGTCCAGCGCTAAGTTTGCATTGAAATGCCAGGATGCCGGTGTGGATGCCGTCGTAGCCGAAGGATTCGAAGCGGGCGGTCATAACGGGCGTGAGGAAACCACTACACTTTGCCTGATTCCGAATGTGCGCAGCCAGATCGAAATTCCTTTAATTGCCGCAGGAGGCATTGCCACCGGCCGGACTATGTATGCCGTGATGGCCTTAGGTGCGGAAGGCGTTCAGATCGGAAGCCGCTTTGTATGCAGCGATGAATCATCCGGCCATATTCATTTTAAAGAAGCGGTGAAAAATGCCGCTGAAGGCGATACGATATTAACCTTAAAACAACTGACACCGGTTCGGCTGATCAAAAATGATTTTTACCGGAAAATACAACAGGCGGAAGCGGAGTGTGCCGACAAGGTCGCATTGGAAACATTGTTAGGTCGCGCCCGTGCCAAGGAAGGTATGTTTCTCGGCAATTTAGAAGAAGGTGAATTAGAGATCGGGCAGGTGAGCGGAATGATTCAGGATATTAAACCGGCCGGAGCTATTGTGCGGGATATATGGAATGATTTCTGCCATGCCGGTGAACATCCCTTTTATCCGGGGTAAAGCATTGTAGTATTTTATTTTTCAGGGAAATTAAAACACATCCTGCCCGGATACATTACACGAAAAAAACCTTTATACCGCTACCGGTGCTTTGATATGCGGATGCGACTGGTAGCCGCTCAGGCTGAAATCTTCAAACTTAAAATCGAACAGGTCTTTCACCGCAGGGTTGAGGGTCATTACCGGCAAGGGAAAAGGCTCACGGCTGAGCTGCAGCTTCGCCTGCTCTACATGATTGCTGTATAAATGTACATCGCCGAATGTATGGATAAATTCCCCCGGCTCCAGATCGCAGACCTGTGCTATCATCATGGTAAGCAGGGCATAAGAAGCCATATTGAAAGGCACACCCAGAAATACATCAGCGCTGCGTTGATACAACTGGCAACTGAGCCGGCCATCCGAAACATAAAACTGAAAAAGCGCATGACAGGGGCTGAGCGCCATCTTGGGCAGCTCGGCCACATTCCAGGCATTTACGATCATACGACGACTGTCCGGATTGGTTTTGATCTGATGCAGCACATCCCTGATCTGGTCATAAGTTTGCCCGTCGGCGCCCTGCCAGCTTCGCCATTGTTTGCCGTAAACGGGGCCCAGATCGCCCGATGCATCGGCCCATTCATCCCAGATACCCACGCCGTTTTCTTTAAGATATTGAATATTGGTATCGCCTTTTAAGAACCACAGCAATTCATAAATCACCGATTTCAGATGAATTTTTTTGGTGGTTACCAAAGGAAATCCTTCTTTCAAATCAAAGCGCATCTGGTAACCGAATACGCTCAGGGTGCCGGTTCCGGTACGGTCGCTTTTCACGCTGCCTTTGTCGAGGATATGTTGTAACAGGTGGAGATATGCTTGCATGAGTTCAATGTTTTTACGCTACACTAGGGGCGTCGGCTCAAAAGTAAAGATAAAATGGGAATGAGCGGGAATGAGCAGGACATAATTCAAATGTAATTCACGATTAAATTCAATTCCTGCCAGACACATTTCGATTGCCAATACACGCTGATAAATGACTTCCTGAAATCCATTTCCCAATTGCTTGTGAACTTCTATTGCACAACCAATAATCTTTGAAGTCAATTCCGAATATTTATACGCTTGCTTAATCATAGTCAATCATTGAATCAGATAAAATCATAGTTCTGACTATTTCAATTTCTTCATGCTGTTGTTTTCCAGCAATGATTTCATTTGAGTAATAGCTACTTTGTTCAGCTCTGACAACCTGCCTGTTTGCGAAATCCCTTTTCTGATTAAAAGCGCATTGATACTTTCCAAATTACTCAACACTACTAATTGTTCAATTGCGGCTTCATCACGGATATTCCCTTTGACATTAGGGTGTTGTTCCCTCCATTCTTTGGCGGTCATTCCAAACAAAGCCACATTCAGCAAATCGGCTTCATTGGCATAAACAAAGCCGGCTTGTTGTTTAGTGATTTCTTTGGGTATCAGATGCTCTTTAATAGCATCTGTATGAATGCGATAATTCACTTTTGCTAAGGTTCGCTGAAAACTCCATTCTAATCTTGATTGATTACTTTCTTTTTCTTTTAGTCTTTGATATTCTTTTACTAAAAGTAGTTGGAATTTTGGGCTAATCCACATTCCGAAATGAAATGCAATATCCTTGTGTGCATATGTTCCGCCATATCTTCCGGCTTTTGCTGTAATGCCGATTGCATGAGTAGCTTCAATCCAATTTTTTACCGATAATACGAAATTATTACTTCCTGCCGAATTTTTAATTGTACCGAATTCGGTATAATTAAAATCAGGGTTATACAATGCTTCCCACTCTCCAATATATTCAATAGTACTCTTCAAGGTCAACCACTTAATGATGATGGCGTCCTGCATTTGGCTTTTTGCCATATCGGTCAGGGAAATATAGTCATCCTGTTGTTGCGCGATGATGCTTATTTCCTTACCGCCGATTTCAATTTTCTTATTCTTTGCCATAAAAACCGAAGCTAATAATTCATGCAATATACAAAGATTCTATTGTAATATGCCTTTGCCTGAACTATGATAATTTTCCGCCGTTGATGTTTGCACCAACAAATAGCGGGTTTTTGTGGTGGGTGAGACAACCGCTACGGGAGTATTCTTTTAACCACAAAAATCACGAAGTACACGAAAAATAAGTACTCATTGTTAGTTGTTTTTTATAAATTTGCAGTACCGTTAAAACATATTTTATGAAAGACAGGATTTTAGCCTCCGAAAAAAAGGAACATCTTGTTCGTACCGCTCCGAAAAAAATGAAAGAGGAAGATACGTTTGAAAAAGATTGGGCAAACGGTATTTCCGGGGAAGAGTTTTTAAGGAGAGTCCACGAACACATAAGAAAACTCTATGCTTCCCGCCCAAAGAAATGAAGTATTTTATACCGGAGTGGCCACTGATTTTTTGAATGAATTGGTTACAATCCTTAATGACCGAAATTATTTGGGATTCCTGGAATCGGCATTGGATGATGTAACCAAAATGATAAAACTTTTCTGAACAAAATATCCACATATTTTGGGGATGTTTACGCAACAGCCGACAAAAAGCAGGGAAGCGGGATTACGGAAAGTGATTTTCAATCAACCTCACTTAGGAACGATATGAATTTATTCCAACTACATATCATCCAGCGACAGACATTTTGTTTCAACCTGATAATCGAACAACAATTTATCTTTAAGATGCCTTGTTTTTTCAGCCAAAAGTTCAGGTTTGAAATTTTTCTTCTGTCGTTTCACCTCGACAACGACAGCTTGTTTTTTCTCTAATTTTAAGGCTACAATATCTATTTCATTTTGGTTGCCTTTTTGCTCCCACCAGGAACCGATTGCCTTGTATTCAAAACTTTCGGCAAACTGTTGTTTAAAATATCGCTCCAGCATTACGCCCGAATAGGCCGGGTAGTCAGCCTGAACAATGGATCGCAATCCTGCAAAATTCTTAATCTCAATCATTGAGCGATAACGGTCAAAATAATTGAACCAAAACCGAATAAAATTATCCCGGATTTCATATCGCACGGTCTGACTACTTTCTTTTGCCAATACAGGACGTTGACGAACCAAAATTCCATAGTCTTCAATCAGCCGTTTTATTTGTCCTCCAACACTTTTATTGCCTAACCGGGCTTCAATTTCAGGTTGGGTATTAATTCCTCCGGAAACTGCGCTCAAAACAGAAAAATAAGTTGCATAATTTTTGCCAAATTCTTCTATCAGCAGATGCTTGCCTTCATCGGTAAAAGGGGCATTTTCCCGAACCATAAACGCAATCATCTCATGGACAGTGAGTGTATCATTATCACAAAACAATTCCACATATTTCGGCACACCTCCGGTAAAAGTGTATAGCGCCAATAAGTCGTCATTGCTGTATTTTGGATGATGATCCCGCATGATTTCTTTAAGTGTAGCCAAATCAAAAGCCGACAGTTTAATGATATTATCTGCCCGGCCAAACAGCGGTTCTTTTTTATCCTGAAATATTTTTTGCATCAATGAATACACCGAGCCGGAAACTACCAGGTTCATTTTGGTTTTTTTACGGTATGTGTCCCAAACATGCTGCATATCGCTATACACCGCTTCGTTGATGTTATAAAATTCCTGAAATTCATCAATAACCAGATTGAAAACCTTATTGGTTGCCAGCTCCATCAAATACTGAAACAGGGAACGAAAGGTATTGATCTCCGCCGGGACAAATACTTCCAGCGATTGAGCAATCACCGGAATAAATTCTGAACAAAGGGTGGCTTCATTCTTTCGGCCTGCAAAAAGATAAACCGTTGGCAAATCTTCTACCGATTTCATAATAAGGCTGGTCTTTCCGATACGCCTTCTTCCTGTTACGACTGTTAACCGGGAATGGTCATTAAAAGATAAATCTCGTATTCTTTGCAGTTCTGCTAATTCTTTTGCTCTGTTATAAAATTTCATTTTTATTCTGTTACCGCTGTAACAGTTACAGCGGTAACAAAGTTAATTAATTTTATCAGGTTTAAATATTTTTAATTTCACACTATAAAATTTATTGTTTTTACCGGTTATAATAATCTTGCGTTTTCATGCCTTTTACAGATCAACATTCAATAAAAAATACAAATTTTGACCCGTTTAATTATTTCAAATTAACGGAACCTACAGGGCTTTTGCTTTTAAAAATATAGCCTGTAATTTCCCGAAAAAAACAGCCTTATTGCAGATTTTTTTATCCATATTGCAGCATGGGTAAAAGCAACCAAAGTATATGAACGTGATTAAGCAAATAAAAACATGAAAGACAGGTTGATATTTTATCTTATACCACCACTAAATTATAAAACGCTTCTTCCATCAAATAACGCTGAGCCAGTTCTTGCAATGCTTCCGCAGAAATGGTTTTGTAGATATCAATATTCCGGTAAAAATGGCTTTCTGGCAGGTCGTTCAGAATCAGGTTTTTCCACCGCTGTAAAATAGAAAAAGCGCCGTCCAGGTCACCCAGCAAATTGCCGAGCAAATAATTTTTCACTAATAATACTTCTTCTTCCGGCGCAGGCGTATCGCGCAGTTGTTTCATTTCACGGAATACTTCCACGATCGTTTCTTCGCATACCTCACGGCCGGTTTCGGTGGTGACCAATAAAGCACCTGCCTTCCGGGTAGGATACAGATGGGAGTATATTCCGTAAGTATAACCTTTTTCCTCCCGTATATTGGCCATAAGACGAGAACCGAAATAACCGCCCAGGAGGGTGTTCAGCACAATCATAGGCGCAAAATCAGGGTGTGTCCGGGTTACAAAATCCCGGCCTAACCGTACCGCAGCCTGAACGCCGTTTTCATTATTGATGATGCGCTGCATTTTTTCGGGATCCGGTTGCAGCGCATGTTGCGGCTCCGGAATGCTTTCCGGGCTGCCCCAGTTTTCCCTGCCAAAATATTGTTGCACCAATGCCACATCCTGCTCTCCGATTTTTCCGGCCATAAATATTTTGCAGCGCTGTGCTTTCAAATGCCGGGCATGATAGCGGTGCAGATCATCCGTTTCAAGTGATTTCAGGTCTTCTGCAAGCGTATATTTTCCGTAAGGATGCTGTTTTCCGAACAGCATGGCATCTATCCGGCGGTTGGCAATAAAATCGGATTGCAGGAGATTGATGTTCAGCCGTTGTATAGCGTTTTGCACATACACCAGTAGCTCCTGTTCGGGGAAGGCCGGTTGCTGAATCAACTCTTGTATTACAGGCAGCAGAAGGGGCAAATGCTTGACTAAGCTGAACAGCGTAACGGTAGCAAAATCGTTGTTGACACTAACCCTAAGCGTAGCGCCATAAGACTCAATAGTATCGTTTATTTCATAAGCCGTTCGGGAAGCCGTTCCGTTTTTTAAGAGTGCCGCTACGGCCTGGGCGGTAGCGGTTTTGGTTTCACTCCAAAGCCCGCCGGGAAAGACCCAGTCTATCTCTACCACCTCCTGTTCTCCGGCATGCAGCCAATAGACAGGAATGCCGTTTTCGGATACGGTATGATTGCAGGGCGGTAATGTAAAATTAAAATTCAGGGCGTCAACAATGGGAGGTGCTACTGTTCTGTTTATCATAGGCTGCGAAAATACAATTAAAAATTTCCATTTTTTATCTTCTTTAATGACGGTATTAGGGGAAACCCCTGCTATAATTTTGGCCAATTAATACCTATTTTTGCAAAAAGTTATTTATGAATTTCGAACTGAAGCAAATACCGGAGCGAACCGTATCTCCACGCCAGTATGGCCTTACTATGGTTATGGATAAAGGACTTAGCGTTGGAGAAGCGCAAAATTTATGTGCTGTAGCTTCGCCCTATATTGATATTATTAAATTAGGATTCGGCACCGCCTACGTAACGCCCCATCTCAAAGAAAAAATAAAGATTTATAAAGATGCCGGGATAGCAGTTTATTTCGGCGGCACCCTGTTTGAAGCCTTTTTAATCCGCAACCAGTTAGATACTTATATCGCCTCATTAGAGTATTATGGAGTAACGCATGTTGAGATTTCAGACGGCTCCATTTCCATACCACATGAAGAAAAATGTGCCCATATCAGCAGAATGAAGGAAGGCGGATTTACCGTTTTTTCAGAGGTCGGCTCTAAGGATGCGCAGCATATCATGGCGCCCTATAAATGGATTGCACAAATGAAAGCAGAATTAGCGGCAGGATCCTCTTATGTGATTGCCGAGGCCAGAGAAGCCGGCAATATCGGCATCTACCGGGGAACCGGCGAAGTGCGGGAAGGTTTAGTGGATGAGATTCTTACGCAGATTCCGGCAGAAAAAATTATCTGGGAGGCTCCTCAGAAAGCACAACAGCTTTACTTCCTGCAATTGCTGGGCTGCAATGTCAACTTGGGCAATATCGCTACTTCCGAGATCATCGCCTTAGAGGCTATGCGAATCGGGCTGCGCAGCGATACCCTGCACTTGTATTTGGAAAAGGAATAAAATAAACAAGCCGTAAGAGGACAGGTTTACCTTCTGTCTTCAATGATGATAGATTTGATGGATTTTTGTCTGTCGGTAAACCTTGTGCCGTTTGCACGGATAAAATTTTCCACTGCCGTTTCATCCAGGTTGCCCTCTTTAATCAACCGGGCTTTTACAATGCTTTGCGCCACATCTTTAGGTCGGGTGTTCAGCATAGCCGGGTTGCGGATTTCCGCCACATCATCAAAACCGGTAAAGGAAAAACGCAGGAAACGAACTTTGCCATCCGGATTACCGGAGTTAACTTGTTGCGGATCGGTCATATCCAGCGCTACCACAGTGATCAGCGGTTCTCCCGACAGGCTGCTGATATAGAAATTACAGGAAGGAGATAAGGCGCCGCAGCCGTCTTTTTCTATTTGGGCTATCGCTTTGCCTTCGTATATAACCTGGTCATTTTTAACATCTGCTTTCTGCGCAAAAACACCTGTTGTTATCATTAGGATTGCGCTCAATGCCAGGAATTTTTTCATTATACCAAATCTTGAATACATGAAATAAAGTATGTGTATGTCGTTCAGGTGCTAAGTTCGGGAAATTCTTCTGATTATCAGGTTTGTTTTTCGATGTGCTGTTTTATATGGATTTCTCCTTTTCCCGGGCAAAAGGAATATATTAACAGGTGCAATTTATAATTTGTGATATTGCCTGCAATAATTATATTATTTTTATCCCCTAAAATTCAGCATTTAATTATGAAAAAAGTATTGTATTTATTGGCGCTTGTAGCGATACCCGCTGTTTCCCAGGCGCAGGACACCAAAACGGTAAAAGAAGAAGACAAGCAGCGCCTCATTGCTAAATGCGTGGAAGATGCTAAGGAAATAGCTACCACAGATGAGCTGAAAGCTGCCTTTAAGGATTATTGTACCTGCCAGACGGAAAGCCTGCTGAAAGAATTATCAGTAGATGAAGTAGAGCATCTTAATGAGAACATGGAAAAGGCCGATGAAGCCACGCAACAGGCTATGGCACAAAAAATGATGCCGCTCATTATGCCGTGTATGGAAGAGCTGCAATCCAAAATGGCTGCCAGTCAGGGTGAGTAAGAAAACAGGTCAGCGCATGAGTTTGTATTGATGTACTTGTTAAACATGTGCTGAAAAAATAAAAGAGGATACCGCCTGGTGTCCTCTTTTATTTTGTTCCTACCGGTCGGGCGTTTTTCAATTCATAAAAAGGGATGGCGGTATCGTAATGGTCACACTAAGCCGGTATTGGGCAAATATCTTTGCCGCTTTCCGGCGCCGAATGTCATTTTCCGACTGTACCTTTGCGCATCTGAAAATAACACACCAATTAATTATAGCAGAATCAGTATGGCAGAAAAAATCACAATGCAGAACGGACAGCTTCAGGTTCCCGACAATCCGGTTATTCCCTTTATTGAGGGCGATGGTATAGGCCCTGAAATCTGGCAGGTTGCCCAAAAAGTATTTGATGCCGCAGTCGCAAAAGTATATCAGGGCAATCGTAAAATTGAATGGAAGGAAATGTTAGCCGGAGAAAAAGCTTTTCGTCAAACCGGCAACTGGCTTCCGGCCGAAACGCTGCAAACCGCAAGAGCATATATCGTTTCAATAAAAGGCCCGCTTACTACGCCTATAGGTGGCGGTATTCGTTCGCTGAATGTGGCCATGCGCCAGGATCTGGATTTGTATGTTTGCCTGCGTCCGGTGCGCTGGTTTAAAGGAGTTCCTTCGCCGGTAGTGCATCCGGAGCGGGTGGACATGACCATATTCCGCGAAAACACTGAAGATATCTATGCCGGTATCGAATGGAAAACCGGTACACAAGAATGTGCGCAGTTCGAAAAATTTTTGATAGAAACGATGGGCGTAAAAAACATCCGCTTCCCGGGCAGTTCTTCATTCGGCGTAAAGCCGGTTTCGGAAGAAGGCACCAAACGCTTAGTACGTGCGGCGATTAATTATGCTTTTGAAAAAAACCAGCCTTCCGTTACCCTTGTGCACAAAGGCAATATCATGAAGTTTACCGAAGGCGCCTTTAAAATATGGGGCTATGAAGTGGCCCGGAAAGAATACGGCGACCGTGTTTTTACCTGGGAAGAATGGGATGAAATCAAAAAGAACGAGGGAGAAGAAAAAGCTAACGAAGCACAACGTACCGCCCTGGCACAGGGAAAACTGTTGGTGAAAGATATTATTGCAGACAACTTCTTACAACAAATACTGATTGCTCCGCAGGATTATTCGGTAGTGGCTACGCTTAATCTGAACGGCGATTATATCTCGGATGCATTGGCAGCAGCCGTTGGCGGCATTGGTATTGCACCCGGCGCCAATATCAACTATAATACCGGTTACGCCGTGTTTGAGGCCACGCATGGCACAGCGCCGAAATTTGCAGGAACCGATTCCATGAATCCCTCTTCCGTAATCCTGAGCGGATGCATGATGCTGGAATATATGGGCTGGCATGAAGCGGCGGAAATAATAACCTCTGCATTGCAGGCCACCATTATGCGCAAGCGGGTTACCATTGATTTTTATAACCTGATGTCCGGCGCTACGCTTTTAAAGACCAGCGAATTCGGGCAGGAAATTATAAATAATATGGGCGTTATTACCGATGATTTTCAGTTGAAAAAATCCAGCAGTTTATAAAGAGAGGAGCGGATTACTATCTTTCAGCTTTCTCCCCGGATTTGTGCTATACTGCCCAAATAGGTACACCTACGTATTTCGTGTGCCGGAAAAACAATATACAATATATATTTTAATAAGCTGTATAATAATGATTATCAATAAATTATTTGACAACAAGCTCTCGTCTTTTGCATAATTAACAATTAAACAACAGAAAAGTTTAAACCTGGCCGGTATTTTATTTGTCTAATGTAGTTTTGTCAACCGTTATTTCAACAAACGATTAAATTTTTTTATATGAAAACATCGTCTATGCTTAGGGCTGTTACCTTAGGACTGCTTTTTTCTGCTTTTTTAACTAATGCCCATGCGCAATATTGTACCCCGACTTCAGAGGAAGCATGCTCGGATGGAGATGAAATCAATACGTTTATTTTAAATGGAGAGAACAGCACTTCGATAATAAATAATAATACGGGATGCGCACCAAACGGATATGACAACAGAGTCGGAGAATCTGTAGATTTAGCACCAGGCATGTCTTATACCGCAAATATATCATCCAGCTATTCCTACATAGATCCGGATTTTCCGGAAGATTCCGATGGCGATTACTGTGCAATATGGATTGATTTTAATGATGACCAGGCATTTTCTTTAAATGAAATGGTGGCAGTACATAACGATTTTTTATCGGAAAGCGGCTCCAATGTAAACATTGCAATTCCTTCGGATGCGCTGGCCGGTGAGCATAGAATGCGGGTGATGGTGGCTTACCCCTATTTTGAAGATTCCTTTGAGCCGGAAAGCGCTGCCGATTTTGACCCCTGCAACCAGGGGACAAATGTTTGGGATTATGGAGAAGTTCATGACTATACCGTAAATATTACCGGCACCGTTACTCCTATTGATAGCGTAGTTGTAATTGTAGAAAATAACGGCAGCCCGATTATAAATACAGCAGGAGGTACGCTGCAAATGGCAGCAACCGTATATCCGACAATTCTTTCACAAAATGTAATCTGGAGCATTGTTGCAGTAGATGGCAATGCTACCATTTCTGCAAATGGACTCGTAACCGCTGCATCAGACGGAGATGTATGGGCTAAAGCGGCTTCTGTAACCAATCCGGCTATTGCAGATTCGGTTTTAATATCAATATATGGTCAAAGCACCCATATCGGCGATATAGCAACATCAATAGGCTATCAATTATTTCCCAACCCGGTAAAAGGTATGCTGAATATACAAATACAACAGGAACACCCTGCATTAAACATCATGATTGCTGATGTGTTCGGGAAAAAAATGACGGAATTAACCTTTAATAAGAATGCTTTGCAATCTGCAAAAACTATTGATGTCAATCATCTTCCGGCAGGTTTGTATTTTATCCACATAACAGGAGGCCATTTGAATATTACCGATAAGTTTATCAAACAATAAATAAGCATACCAAACTATCACCTTAGTATAACGCTTAAAAAACGAACTGCCGCTCAGGCGCGGGAATTGTACCCGCAAGCTACGCACAGAGCCGTATTTGATAATCACTCATCAATACGGCTCTTGTCATTTCTTTGATGGTTGAAAACAATGCCTGCTTCCTGATAATAAGACACTCTGTAGCGTTCTTTCATAGCTTTCGGGAGTAGCTCAAAGCTACTCATTATGTTTATGGTATGCTTCCGGCCTATCTGCTTCACCAGTAAGTTTCCGTTCATGAAATTATTAAAAAATAAGATTTTAAGAATTAAGACTATACAGGGAAGAAATGACCAGGTATTTTTTACTTTTGCCAATTAAACATTAAATGAATGATACAAAAGATCAAAGTAACCAACTCCGTTGTAGAATTGGACGGTGATGAAATGACCCGTATAATCTGGAAATTCATTAAGGAAAAGCTTATCCTGCCTTATGTGGATGTGGACATTCAATATTTCGATTTGGGTGTTGAACACCGTGATGCCACCGATGACCAGGTAACCATTGATGCCGCTCATGCCATTAAGGCTTGCGGTGTAGGCATTAAATGCGCCACCATCACACCGGATGAAGCCAGGGTAAAAGAGTTTAACCTGAAACAAATGTGGAAATCACCCAACGGTACCATACGGAATATCTTGGACGGTACCGTATTCCGGGAGCCTATCGTGTGCAAAAATGTACCGAGATTAGTGCCCAACTGGACGGCTCCTATCTGCATCGGTCGTCATGCTTTCGGCGATCAGTATCGTGCCACGGATTTTGTTACTAAAGGCAAAGGAAAACTGACCCTGAAATTTGAAGGCGAGGACGGCAGCGTACAGGAATTTGAAGTATATGATTTTAAGGGAGACGGCGTGGCGTTGGCCATGTATAATACGGATGAAAGCATTCGGGGCTTTGCTCATGCCTGCTTTAATCAGGCGCTTCTGAAAGGCTGGCCGCTTTATCTTTCTACAAAAAATACTATTCTTAAAAAATATGACGGTCGCTTTAAGGATATTTTTGAAGCAATTTACCAGGAAGAATTTAAAGAAAGATTTGCCGAAGCCGGCATCACTTACGAACACCGTCTGATTGACGATATGGTGGCCTCTGCTTTAAAATGGCATGGTAACTTCGTATGGGCATGTAAAAACTACGACGGCGATGTACAAAGCGACACCGTAGCCCAGGGCTTCGGTTCATTAGGCTTGATGACCTCTACACTCGTTACGCCGGACGGCAGCGTGATGGAAGCGGAAGCAGCGCACGGAACGGTTACCCGTCACTATCGGGAGCATCAGAAGGGCAATCCCACTTCCACGAATCCGATTGCATCCATCTTTGCCTGGACCCGCGGACTGGCATTCCGAGGCAAGTTAGATGATAACCAACCGTTGATTCGTTTTGCTCATGCATTGGAAGAAGTTTGCGTGGAAACGGTAGAAAGCGGTAAGATGACCAAAGACCTGGCGGTTTGTATTCACGGCAATAAAGTAACACCGGATCAGTATCTGAATACCGAAGCCTTCCTGGACGAGCTGGACAACAATCTGAAGATAAAGTTAGGGTTTTAATACAGCCACTATTATAAAATACGGAGTACAAGAGCGGAAAGTTTTTGTGCTCCGTTTTTTAATTCGGCCATGCGTAATATCGAACAAAAAAATGCAGGCGACTTTTAACCAAAGCCGCCTGCATTTTTTTCCTGTAAGGTTATCTTATTTCAGCCCTAATTTGGCTTTTACCAAAGGCAGTACATTGTCGCTGTCCTGGGCGTAAAGCAGACCGGCTGCATCATAAATATACTGATAGCCGTTTTCCTTACCCACCGTCTCAATAGCTTTGCGGGCTTTGTCCATAATGGGTTGCATCAGCTCTTTCTGCTTGGCATCCATTTTTTCTCCCATGCTGTCATTCAGATCCTGAAGACGGTTTTGCAAATCGCCGATCTCCTTTTGTTTGATTTCTTTAATGACATCCGTCATGGTAGCCTCTTCTTTCTGATAGGCTTCTACTTTGGTCTGATATTCTTTAATCATAGCCTGACCCTGATCCTGGAAGGTTTTCTGATAAGCCTTCAGGTCGTCAATTGCCTTAGTATATTCCGGCATGGCTTCCATCAGATCAGCCGTATTGATATACCCCAGCTTCTGAGCCTGAACAGATATGGCAAACAATAAGCCGGCTGTCAGTAATAAAAAGATTTTCTTCATTTTTGTTTGATGATTATTTTAAAATAAACTGTTTGTGAGGTGAAAAATTGTCCGCGAAGGTAATTAATTTATTTTTTATTGATGAGCTTGATAATTTCATCACTTTTATCCAAAGCAGGATTAGCATAAAATATGGTAATGCCGCCCGCTTTATCATATACAATATCATAACCGCGCTGGGAAGCATACTGTTGTACAGCGCCATACACTTTGTCCTGAACAGGCTTTACTAAGGACTGGCGCTTTTTAAACAATTCCCCTTCATAGCCGAAATATTGCTTTTGCAGATCTTTGGCCTCTTTTTCCTTTACAATAATTTCATCTTCTCTTTTTTTACGGGCATCTTCGGAAAGCAGCGCCCGTTCTGCCTGATAGCTTTTATACATTTGGTCAACCACCTGCATTTTATCATCCACTTCTTTTTGCCAGCCGGCAGAAAAATCATCCAATTGTTTTTGAGCCGCATTGTATTCCGGAACTTTTTCCAGGATATACTTGGAATCAATTACACAAAATTTCTGCGCCTGTGCCGACCAGGCAACAAAGGTTAAGATCAATAAAGAAAAAAATGCTTTTTTCATAATTATAAAAATTGATTGTTTATGATTAATGCGGCAGCTATATTGTAAAAAGCCGTTGTCTTATTTCAAACGATTGCATTCCTTACAGTTTATGAAAAATACCGGTCATTTGTTTTTAAAATGTCAGCTGCTTTTCATGCAACGGTCAGGCGAATTTCGTTTTCGGAGGCGATAGAACGCTAAAATTACGAATAGTTTAAAAACTTCCCGCTTCCGTTCGGGTTATAATTATGTTTAATCCGGTTCCTGGCCCAGCATAAAGGTAAACTTAAACGCACTGCCAAACTTCACACCCGGCCCTAAACGATCGAAGCCTAATCCGTAATCCAGTCCCAGCAAACCGAACATCGGCAGGAAAATACGCACACCTAATCCGGCGGAACGGTATAATTGCATAGGATTGTATTCTTTTATATTGTTCCATCCGTTACCCGCTTCTACGAATGCCAGCCCGAAAATGGTGGCGCTCGGATTCAAAGAGAAAGGATAACGCACTTCCGCCGTGTATTTGTTGAAGATCGTTGCATCGGTGGCATTAGTGAGGATTTCATAACCGCGCAGCGAGATGATATCTCTGCCTACAAAATAGTTGAAGCCCGACAATCCGTCGCCGCCCACCTGGAAACGTTCAAAAGGTGAAAAGCCCAACTGCTTGTTGTAATAGCCCAAAAAGCCATATTTCATGGATAATTTCAACACTAAATTACCGGCTATCTTCTGATACCATTCTGCCGTAAAACGATATTTATGGTATTCGATCCAATTGAATTTTTCCTGTGCGGTAAGGCTGGAATAATTCTTATCGCTAAACATGGAATAAGGCGGCGTCAACATAAATGTAAAATTGATGTTGGAACCGCTGCGTGGAAAAATAGGCTGATCCACCGTACTGCGTGAAATGCTCAAACGCAGGCTCAGGTTGTTGGAGAAGCCGTCTTTGAAATCGCTGAATAAAGTATAATTATTCAGGAAATAATTCTGATAGTTGATTCCGTAAGAAAAGATAAAGTTATCGTCCGGCCATCTTAAACGCTTACTGATGGATACGCCACCACCGATATTGCGCAGGTAGGAAGAATTGGGGTTGGCGTCACCTATATTCTGGGCATAACGTCCATATACGCCGCTCACCGTAAGCGCCGTTGGCTTTTTGCCGCCTAACCAGGGTTCGGTAAAAGCAAAATTGATGGAATTGTACCATAAACCACTGGACTGATACCGGATGGAAAGCTTTTGGCCGTCACCCATCGGAAGAGGACTCCATTCTTTCAGTTTAAATAAATTGCGCAGGGAAAAATTATTGAACACCACACCTAAGCTTCCGGTAAAACCGATACCGCCGCCATAGCCTGCCGACAACTCTAACTGATCAGAGGATTTTTCGGCTACATTGTAATCAATATCTACGGTACCTTTCGATAAGTTAGGAATAAAATTCGGGTTCACTTTTTCGGGGTCAATAAAGCCGAGATTGGATATCTGGCGAATAGAGCGGATCACATCGGAGCGGCTGAATTTATTGCCCGGGAGGGTGAATAATTCCCGGCGCAGCACATGGTCGTTCGTGCGGGTATTTCCGGAAATGGTGATCTTATCAACGGTTGCCTGAGGCCCTTCCGTAATAACAATTTCGTAATTGATGGTATCGTTTACAATAGACTTTTCTATAGGATCTACTTTGAAAAACAAATAGCCGTCATCCATATAAAGCCCCGTAATGTCGCCGCCTTCATTTCCGGCAAGGCGACTGGCCAACAATTCCCCGTCATACACATCGCCCTTTTTAATTCCTAAAATACGGGTGAGCAGGGAATCGGAATATTTGGTATTGCCTTTCCACTGAATATCGCCAAAGTAATACTTTTTACCTTCCCGGAGTTTCATGTCAATATTCAGGTTGCCGTTTTTCACATAATAAGTAGTATCTTTTTCCACCTGGGCATCGCGGTAACCGATGGAATTGTAAAAGCTGATAAGTGTGCCTTTATCCCCTTCATATTTTACGGGATTGAACTTGGAACCGGAAAAGATATTCCAGCGAAAATAAGGATCCAGCGCTTCTAAAGTATTGCTGAACGACAGGAATCCTTTGCTGCGCACATAATCTTTGAAGCTGGGGTGCGTAGCGCCATATACATTTTCATCATCTGCAGGATACAGCGAGAGTCGCCCCATTTCCTTGGTATTTTTCAGGGTTCGTTTCAGGCGCAGATTGGTAGCATTATCATTTCCCGAAAAATTAATCTGGTTGATATGTACCTTGCCGCCTTTATTAATTTTAACGTTGATGAATACGGCATTGGGCGTTTCCGGATTTTTCTTTTCAAGAATATCTACCGCGACATTCGAAAATCCTTTATCGCTGTAAAAAGTAGTCACCTTTTGCGTAACGTCTTTTTTCAACGATTCCGTTACCATCCGGTTTACCACCAATATTTGTTTGAGTTTATCCTTCAGTTCCGACTGCTGTCCTTTAGCCACGCCGGTGATCTCATATCCCGACAGGCGCGGACGCTCCACAATACGCAACGACAGGAAGATACGATTGCCGGTAATTTTTGTAACAACAACCTGCACATCGGAAAACATGCCCTGCTGCCAAAGCGCCCTGATACCGGATGCGATACTTTCATCATTGGGCAATCTTATGGTTTCTCCGACGGAAAGGCCGAATATGGTTAAAATAATTTTATCATCAAGATATTCATAGCCCGACACGCTGATATCGGCAATCTCATAAGTGCCGGAAGGCACATTATCGCCCGTCAGCACTGTTGTGGCATCCGATTGGTGCTCTATGCTTAAATCTTTTCCTAAGCTGTTATCCGCATGATCAGTCTGTGCATGCACGGTAAGTGTAGCGACTGATAACAGCAGGATAATAACGGAAAAAGCAAATCTTATCTGGTTGACCATTGAGGTTGTATTGTGATTGACTGGAATTGGAGATGGTTAATTATTTTATTAAAAAAACAGCGTGGTTATAAAATTATTTAGCGGCAACCTGCTCACTGATTTTTCCGAACCTCCGCTCTCTTTGCTGATAATCCAGAATAGCATCGCAAAGATTGGGCGTACGGAAATCGGGCCAGTGAACATCGGTAAAATACAGTTCGGTATAAGCCATTTGATACAGGAGAAAATTGCTGATACGCCTTTCGCCGCCGGTACGTATCATCAGCTCCGGATCAGGAAATTCCGCCGTATCCAAATGTTGATGAATGGTTTCCGATGTAATTTCTTCCAGGCTTAATTTGCCGGACTGTACCTCGCTTACTATATTTTTTACGGCTTCGGTCAATTCCCATTTGGAACTGTAACTTAAAGCCAGAATCAGTTTTACACCCGTACAGGTTGCGGTCAGTTCCATAGCCTCCTTCATTTCCCGCTGACACACTAAAGGCAATGCTGCCAGATCACCAATCACGCGCAGCCGTACATTATTTTTTTTCAAATCATCCGCCTCTTTACGAATAGTACTCACCAATAATTCCATCAGGGCATCTATTTCATATTTAGGCCGGTTCCAGTTTTCAGTAGAAAAGGCATACAGGGTCAGGTAATCAATACCGATCTGGCTACAACCTTCAACAATATCCCGCACGCTTACCACGCCTTCATAATGTCCCTGAATTCTGTCCGATCCTTTTTCTTTGGCCCAACGACCGTTGCCATCCATAATTATAGCAATATGCCGGGGCAGATGATCTTTATCAATTAATGACTTACTGTCCATTTTTAAATAACAATGTAAGTAAATGAATATCAGAATAATTAATACACTTTGGTGGCTCTTTTGCTCAAAAATGTTTAAATGCTCTTACTACTAAAAAACCAATTGCCACAAAGTATATCATTATGATATACTTACAAAAGCGGGCAAATGTACAAAAATTAGGCGCTTTGCAGCCCGGAACATATTACTTTTGCCCATAGTTAACGTCTCTTTATCGCAAATAGTATATCCGGTTTGAAAAATCCCGGTTTATTCTTCCTGGTAAACAGTGCTTTCCCAATTATATCAGCTTAACAAATAATCCACATCCTCTTTGGTCAGCTTCTTCAGGAAAGCATTTTCATCGGCAATCAGGCCTTTAACCAAATTTATCTTTCTTTCCTGCAATAACAATATTTTTTCTTCAATCGTATCCTTACAAATCAGGCGATAGGCAAATATTCTTTTGGTCTGTCCTATACGGTGTGTCCGGTCAATGGCCTGTTGCTCCACCGCCGGGTTCCACCAGGGATCTACAATATATACATAATCGGCTGCGGTCAGGTTCAACCCTACTCCGCCCGCTTTCAGGGAGATCAGGAAAACGCGGCAGGTTTCATCACTTTGAAACTGCCGGATGGCATTTTCCCGCTCCTGGGTGGTACTGCTTCCGTCAAAATATACAAAAGGAATAGCTCTTTTCTCCAGCTCTTCCCGGATCAGGGAGAGCATACCCAAAAACTGGGAAAAGACCAGCGCTTTATGACTTCCGGTATTTTCGGTAAGCTCCCGCAGCAGCTCGTCAATTTTCACCGAATGGTTTTCATAAATTTCCGCCTCATTCAGAATGGCAGGTGAGTCGCAAATCTGGCGCAACTTCATCAGCCCGGTAAGGATGCTGAGCCTTGCGCTGTCCATACCTTTTTCCTGTATTTCTCCTAAAATTTTAGACCGGTACCTGTTGCGGAAAGCATCGTAAATCTTTCGCTGCTTACCGCCCATTTCGCAAAAAAGCACCATTTCCGATTTTTCGGGAAGATCCGGTGCCACCTGCTCTTTCGTGCGGCGAAGTAAGAAAGGATAAACCAATTTCCGCAACTGGTTTTGAGCATCCTTATCCTGCATCTTATCAATGGGCGTTGCAAATTCTTCCCGGAAAAATTCCGCTGTGCCCAACATACCCGGGTTAAGGAAATTCATTTGTGAATACAGATCAAATGTATTGTTTTGAACCGGCGTACCGCTCAGCGCAAGCCGGTTGCGGGCCTGTAGCAACAGGGCGGCCTTAGCCACCTGCGATAAAGGATTTTTTATAGCCTGCGATTCATCTAATACCACATAATCAAACTGAATTTGCGACAGCATTTTAATATCGCTGCGCAGGGTACCATAAGTAGTAATAATTAAATCAGCCTGCCGGAAATGATCCTGTTCCTGCATTCTTGCCGGCCCGTGAAAGATATGATAGCTGATATCCGGGGTGAATTTTTTGATTTCATTTTCCCAGTTATACATCAGCGTAGTGGGGCAAACCACCAGGAATTTCACCTGCTCTTTTTCATTTTTGCAGTACTGGAGAATGGACAGCGCCTGTAGTGTTTTCCCCAAACCCATATCATCGGCAAGGATGCCGCCCCATGAAGTATCGTTCAGGAAATTCATCCATTGAAATCCGCCCAACTGATAAGGGCGCAATTCGGCATGAATATTTTCCGGCAATGCCACTTGCACGGAGGTGTCGAAATCATAATTCAACAGCCTCAGGCGTTTTTCCTGAAGCTCCTGCAATACGGCATTGTTATCAATCTCATCAGCTAATTGTTCCAATGCAGAAAAATGAATTTTCTTCAACTGCAGGTTATTGCCTTTAACCTTAGCCAGCTTCACCATCAGGCCGTACTTTTCCGTCCAGTCCTCCGGCAGCAGGCCAATGCTGCCGTCCTGTAGCGTTACAAAATTTTCCTTTTTCCGAAGCGCCTTTTTCACTTCTTCCACACTGGTATGCTGATCTCCGAATACCACTTCCATTTCCGCATCAAACCAGTCAATGCCCGTACCAAAATGCAACCGGGTTTTAGGTCTGTTCGGATTAATCCGCATTTGTCGCAGCGATTCATATCCGAATATCTTCACATGAGCATCCTGGAGTTTTTCCATAAAGGAAAAATACCACCCGCCTTTAAGCGCCTCTGCTACGGGCAATAAAAACGATCTTGATTTCCGGCTTTCATAAATCATAGGATGCAGATGCCGCAACATGGTCAGGAAGGTTTGCTCCGCCGCTTCATTACGGTGAAAGATATTGACTTTACCATTCACGGGAATGATAGCCGAAGAAGGATCCAACCATTCTTTTTCTAAACCCTCATAACTGAATACCGGTTTGAAGGAAAGCATCTTATCTGTTTCCCGCAAATACACCCGTAGCTCGGGTTCCTTTGCCGCAATATTTTCTACTAATGTTTCATCAAAATCAACCTGGATTACCGATGACCAGGGCATCAGCTCCTCCTCAAGAAAAGCGGACCAGTCGGCATTGTTAATCTGTAGGATGCCATCATGTGGAAAACGACTCATCACCTGAACAATATCTGTTTGATCCGCAGCATGAAAATGACCTTCGATCAATACTAGCGCATCGTTTAATCTTATAATATTTTCAAATGGAAAAAGCGCTTCTCCCAGAGCGATTTTCGCTTCAATGCGTATTCCTTCATGATCGGGTGCAACCTTTAGGTGAATACCAAAAGTTTGTTCGGAAAAGCGCTGCTGCTGCATATTTGCCGTAATGCAGGCTTTGCCTTCCGGCAAATAATATACAAAAGGAAATTCCCGGTATTGTGCCAGTAATTGTTTGTAACGGGGATGATAAAATTCCCAGACCTGTTGACGAAGTTCCGGAGTAATATCGCTTCCGCTCAACTGATCCTGGATATTATCCATAAAATCTCCGAATGGCAGATTCTTTTTCAACCATCTGATCAGTTCCTGTTCACTTTGTTTTCTGAGGGCGCTCAGTAAAATTTTCTCCCGGAATTCTAACCCTGCCGTAGGTACCATCTCATGCAGGTTAAGCCATGTGATATTGCCAACCATAGCGGTTTTGGTATCATTCGGCTGACCGGCAATTAAATCAAAGGTTACATACGGGAAGCTCCGGCTGTTATGCCGGATCAGCACACCCAACTGAGCTATATCGTCGAACCGTAAAGGCTCCGGGCTGTTCTCCCTGATTTGTGTCTGGGTACTGAGTTTCTTTATGGTTTTGTCTAATACCCTTAAAAAAGGTTTTCCCTCATGATAGGAAAATTCAAATTTTCCCTTGATATCCTGGTCAAGAGAATAGCCGTAAAGCGCCAGCAGTTTGTTTTTCTGTGCATCCCAGTTGCGCAGGGTGCTGAAGTAATGCGCTCCGTGTTTATACAGCACATACAAAAAGGCGGCAACCTTATGAGCACATAAGGGATAGCGGGTTTCATCGCAGGAGCAGGAGGTATCAAAATAGCGGTCTTCGTTCTGCACTAATTTTACCTGGAAGGAGGCTTCGTTTCCGGTATGCACAAGAGCCGTTACGGCATCATCTTTTGCCGTTAACAATTCCACACCCTGGTAGGTAGCCCATTCTTCCGCCTGCTTCATAATGTCCTGCGAGGAAAATAATCTCAGGTAGTGTTCGCTAATCTGCCGCATCCGAACGGTGGTATGCTGCTGGTGATAGGTAATTTGCGTATCGTTAAAAAAGCCGGTATGCAAAAGGTCGTTCAACTGAAAAAGCGCAGCAGTCTCATGACGGCACATACTGCCCATATTATAAGGGCACTGACAACGCAGCGACATTTCTTTCGGATGCAGATACTGGTGGATGGTAACTTTATAATGATTGTTATAATTATCGTTACGCACCCGGAAAGCAATATACTCCGTAAGGGCGTCGTGATCCAGGAGCTGAACACCCGCATTATGGAAGATTTTTTTTCCTCGTCTTATAACCTCATCAGAAGCATGGTTGTAAATATATCTTAGTGTCTCAGGTAATGACATTCTTATCCTTAGGATTTGAAAAAAGCAAGCGGCAAAGGTACCGAAAAAAGCGGCTGGAACCATAAGATTACTACCGATACCCCTGAGAATTGAGAAATATTTTTAATTTCGCGACCATGTCTGTTAATCAAGTTCGCGTAAGATTTGCGCCCAGCCCCACCGGCGGGCTGCACATTGGCGGTGTGCGCACCGTTTTGTTTAATTATCTTTTTGCTAAAAAACAACAGGGTACTTTCGTGCTGCGCATTGAAGATACGGATCAGTCCCGTTTTGTAGCCGGAGCCGAGCAGTACATTTTCGACTGCTTAGACTGGTGCGGCCTGAGCCCGGATGAAAGCCCGCGCGATGGCGGCCCGTACCCACCCTACCGGCAAAGCGAACGGAAGGACATGTATCGTAAATATGCCGAACAATTAGTAGCCCAGGGCAATGCATATTATGCTTTTGATACGCCTGAGGAATTGGAACAGATGCGTCAAAGATATAAAAGTACTGAAAACCCCTCTCCTCAGTACGACAGTCGTACCCGGATGCAGATGCGTAATTCCTTAGCTTTGGATGCTGATACTACCCGGCAGTTATTGGATGCCGGCACGCCTTATGTAATCCGGATCCGGATGCCTGAAAATGAAACGGTTCATTTTACGGATATGATCCGGGGATCCATTGCTCACGAAACAAATGTGGTGGATGACAAAGTATTACTGAAACGAGACGGAATGCCTACTTACCACCTTGCCGTTGTGGTGGATGATTACCTGATGCACATCACCCATGCTTTCCGGGGAGAAGAATGGTTACCCAGCGCACCGGTGCATATCCTGTTGTGGAAATATTTGGGGTGGGAATCCGCAATGCCGCAATGGGCACATCTTCCGCTCATCCTGAAACCGGACGGAAACGGTAAGCTCAGCAAAAGAGACGGCGACCGTTTGGGCTTCCCGGTATTTGCCATGGACTGGGCCGATCCTAAAAGCGGAGAGCTGGCTACCGGTTTCCGGGAGCGCGGCTTTTTGCCGGAGGCTTTTCTCAATATGCTGGCCATGTTGGGCTGGAATCCAGGCACCGGCCAGGAAATTTTCACCTTGGAAGAATTAGTTCAGCAATTTTCGATGGACCGGGTGCATAAAAACGGAGCCAAGTTTGATTATGAAAAGGCTAAATGGTTCAACCAGCAGCACCTGATGCGCACCGACGATGCCCGGTTGGCAGAATTAGTATTGCCTTTTTTCCATAAAGAAGGGCTGTTTCCGGAACAGGATTTATTGCTTAAAGTTATTCCTCTCATTAAAGAAAGATGCCATCTGCTGCAGGATTTTGTCGCTCAGGGTCGTTTCTTTTTTGCAGATCCTGTAGAAATAGATACGGCGGCCATACAGGTAAAATGGATACCGGAAGCCCAGGCATTTTTCACTGCATGGATATCGGAATCAGACCATCTGCAATGGAATCATGATGCGCTGGAACAATCCTTCAGTGACCTGGCTGCAAGAATGAATCTGAAAAAAGGTAGCCTGATGCTTCCACTGCGTATCTTGCTGGTAGGCGGCAAATTCGGTCCGGGCGTATTTGATATTGCTGCGCTGATCGGAAAAGAAGCCACCCAAAACAGGATCAGAAAAGGGTTGGCCTTGCTGACTTCATGAAGGTGGAGGAGCTATACGTAAACCGATAAGCGCACGATGTCATGGCGTAAACTTAGGAGGCAGAACCAATCTGCTCAATGAAAATGACCTGACAGCATTTGTGCAATTAAGTGATGTTGAATTGGCTTTCCATACCCTTCCAAATCCGGCAATAATCTACTGTCCGTTAGTTAGATACCCAGTGTGCCGAAAACCAACAATTGGAGGTGATGTATCAAAAGAAAATCAGTAATTTAGACGAGTTGAAAAAGATTATTCTGTAGAAGATGTTTGCGAGGAGGTTAAAAACTGAAAAACCGATTGTGGTATGACCCACCAACAACTTATAGAATTAATAAACGAACTGGTTAAGCAACCAAAGGAGAGCGAATGGGTGGAGTTCAAATTGAATTTCCATTCCCAAGAAGAAATTGGCAAGCGGATTTCCGCTTTGTCCAATGGAGCAGCTATTCATAATCAGGAGTACGGATATTTGATTTTCGGAATTGAAGATGAAACACACCTTGTAAAAGGAACAACATTTAAACCCAGACATCACAAAAAGGGAGATGAAGAATTAGAGCATTGGTTAGCTCAACGCTTAGATCCAAGAATTGATTTCAGAATTCACGAATTTCCGTATGATGCACAAAGAAATATGGCATTGTTTGTCATTCCCTCTGCACATAATAAACCTGTTGATTTTTCTCATGTGCCTTATATACGAGTGGGGAGCATTACCAGAAAATTGGCAGAATTTCCCGAGAAAGAGCGTAAAATATGGCGTAAATCGGGCAGACCCTATGAACTTGAAATAGCAAAAGATACCCTTTCTGCTGCTGATGTAATTCGATTATTGAGTACAGAAACCTATTTTGATTTGATGAAATTGCCCTATCCGTCTAACCAAAGCGGAGTTATCGAAAAATTCATCAATGAAAATCTTGTGGTTAAATCACAAGGATATGCCATTACAAACCTTGGAGCAATTTTATTTGCAAAAAACTTATCCGAGTTTGAATCGGTACAGCGTAAATCAGTTCGTATTATTGTCTATAAAGGTAAAAACAAGATAGAAACCATACGTGAACAAATGGGCGTAAAAGGGTATGCACTTGGCTTTTCAGGATTGGTAAATTGGATAAACAGTCAATTACCCGCCAACGAGGAAATAGGAAAAGCATTAAGAACAGAATCCCGAATGTTTCCCGAAATAGCCATCAGGGAATTGGTGGCAAATGCCTTAATTCATCAGGATTTATCGGTAAAAGGTTTCCCGATGGTAGAAATTTTCAGTGATAGAATAGAAATTTCCAATCCGGGCAATCCTTTAATAACGCCAGACAGATTTATAGATTCGTACATATCAAGAAACGAAAAACTAGCTGATTTAATGCGAAGAATGGGTTTTTGTGAAGAAAAAGGGAGTGGATTGGATAAAGTGATTTTTTACAATGAATTGTATCAACTTCCGCCCATTAACGTAATTACAGACGAAAACCGTACAAGAGTTACTATGTACAGTTATAAAAAACTGAATGATTTGGATAGAAAAGAAAAGATTAGAGCCTGTTACCAACACGCTTGTTTAAAGTGGGTGTCCAATGAAAAAATGACCAATCAGAGTTTAAGAGAACGTTTTCAGATTGAAGACCGTAATTACTCCACGGCTTCAAGGATAATACGAGACACATTAGAAGAGAAGCTGATTAAAGAAGAAGATGCAGAAAGTAAGTCAAGAAAATATGCAAGTTATTTACCTTATTGGGCATAAAGTCTTATGTAATGGTTATGTAATGGAGAAGCGATTTAAAAACTTAAACTATTGATAATCTGCGTGTTTTTATGTAATGGTTATGTAATGAAATAGAAGATTTTTTTATTTGATGATTATGTAACGGATAGGAAAATCTTATGTGATGGTTATGTGATAAAAGTGACCTTTAAAAAACTAAGCAATTGATAGTCAATATGTTTTTATGTGACGGTTATGTGATAGAGTGAAGTCTTTTATTTGATGGTTATGTGACGGACAGGAAAATCTTATGTGATGATTATGTGATAAAAGCGACCTTTAAAAAATTAAGCAATTGATAATCAACTGATTTTTATGTAATGGTTATGTAATAAAGAAACCGATTTTATTGGATAAACAAGAAATTATGAGCGAAGCATAGGCCAATGCGGCATTGTCAATTATCTATATCATGTCTAACGCTTAATTAAATTTCAAAAACATCTTTACAATCAGCAAACAGCATAATGACAGAACAACAAAGACATATCAGATTTGTAGCAACCTGCTACCAACCCCAAAGCCGGAAAGGCCGTCTATATTAACCGTACAACTTTAACACTTAACGCTAATTCTCTATTGTCCATAGCATTGGCATATAATAATGTATTGAATCAAGCTGATGAGCTTCAGGAGCTTATAAATGAGTGCATCGAAAATAAGAGGGGCGCTCAGGCTAAGCTGTATCATCAATTTTATCCACGGATGATGTCTATGGTACGGCGATACTTCCCGGAGATGAGCCTGGCAGAAGAGATACTGAATAACGGATTTTTAAGGGCTTTTCAAAAATTGCATACCTATTCTTTTAAAGGTTCCTTTGAAGGTTGGCTGCGCAGAATTGTTTTTCATGCGGTAGCAGATTATGCCGCCGCTAATGTAAAATATAAGGAACGGATTATTTTAGTGGAGAAAGACCAGCTGATACATAAAGATCATGCTTCGGGACTTTACTATGACGACCTGATGAAATTGGTACAGGCTCTGCCGGTCGCCACCAGAACGGTTTTCAATATGTTTGTTATGGAAGAGCTTCCGCATAAGGAAATTGCGAAAAAATTAAATATCAGCGAGGGCACCAGCAAATGGCATGTGTCCGAAGCAAGAAAAATATTAAAAGAAAAAATCGAAAAACAAGGTTTACATATCAAATAATTAACATCATTTAAAAATAATAAAGATGGATAAGAATTTTGTCCATATTGATGATCTCTTTAGAGAGGGCTTGAACGGAGCAGAAGAACCGGAGCAGGCGGGTGCCTGGCTTCGTATGCAGGAGCTACTTAATGCAGAAATGCCTGTAGGCAGACTGCCCGTAACAGGCGGAAGATGGCCTTATCGCCGTTATTTAACCGTATTGTTAGTATTGCTTTGCACCGGAAGCGGAGCCTACTTCATTCATCATCAATGGAATCATACGCCATCTGCTATTGCAGAAGCAAGGCAGCCGGCTGCCCAATCGCTCCGTACAACACAGCCGGGCGCGATGACATCGCATTCCGCTGCAACAACGGAAAACAAATTGCCCGAAACAGCCCGTACCGCCATTTCCGATAATACCAGCAATCAGCCATTGGTATCCGTATCCAAGGCTTCTACAGCATCTGCATTATCTAACCACCGGGCATCCGGAAGTCCTGTAGCTCATGCTGCCGGTAATAACACATCAGCCGAGCAACATTTAACTACTCATAATAAAATTACCGCTGATCTTCCCCAAAGCACTTTACCTAATAGCACAATTTCCCAACCGGTAACCTCCGTACGAAATATACCTTCACAACAGCCTGCCGTTCCCGGTTCGGCTAACCAGAATTCAAGTACCGTTGCAGGCACTGCCGCCGCATTTAGCCCGGCAGTATTAAAGGAAGCCGAGGCGGATTTACTGGAGGCTGCTGCCCAACAAAAAATATATCAAAACGGACAAGGTGATTTATTAAAGAAAAATACCGATACCATTAACCAGGTTGTTGTTCGGGAAACTACCGTACTGAAAACAACCACCAATTCGGAAGGCCGGCGAATAACACAACCTCAACTGCGTACCGACACGCTTCAGGAACAACGCATAGCCGTGACCACATTCGTGCCGCTTACTCCTTTGGAGCGTACTGCTGCGGCACAACTGAAGGTGGAACCGGTACTGCATGCTACCCTGTTAGATAAATCCGTACTGTATGCATCCGGCGAGCGGGCGGTTAAATTAGTTACACTTTCTAAATACGCTGTATCCAGCAAACAATCCACTCCTGAAAGAATTAACCAGATGATCAGTAATACCAGCAATGGTATCAGCAATATGTTTGACGGCACCAAAAATTATTATGCGGGCATTATAGCGGGTGGTAATTTAGCCTTGGGCAATCCTTCCGCATACGGTCTGCAGGTGGGCTTAGCCGGATTTTACGCCCTTAGCGAAAGGCTGACCGCCGGCGTAGAACTGCGCTATGTCAACCGCTATTATAGTAATTACCGGTTCTTAGACCGCTATACACAATATAATGTGTTGAGTTCCGGCGTATCCGGAGGCAACTGGATTTTTAATTATGAAGAAAATGTTCAATCCAGCACCTACCGGGTTCAAAATATTGCAACCGTTGAATTGCCGGTTTACCTGAATTACAGTTTCGGACGACTGTCCGTATTCGGAGGAGCCAACTTTGCTTATGCCTTTGATATGCACCCGATCGTAAACAACGAAGTAGCTACTTCCCAAAAAACGATCAGCTCAACTACCCAGAATTTCCCGATCCAATCCGCACAGTCGCAGGTAACCCCTGAAGACTGGAAACGCCGCTTTGGCATAGGTTACACGGCTGGAATGGCTTACGATATCAACCGCAGATTTTCATTGGATGTCCGGGTTACCCAAAATCTTTGGGATAATGCATCTTCTGAGGTGTCTAAGGAAATATCGAAGCAAACATTCCGCGTACCTTCATTGCAGTTAGGCGTTACGGTGAATTTCGGCAGAAGAGACAAAGTGATTTATATCTTAGACAACCGCAGATAATACCAATCGTTGTTTTTATTCTTCATGCACACTTATTTGTTGTATGGCAGCCTTTTGAGCAGGCTGCCATGCTGCTATTAAGCCGATGACCAATGCGGTAATCATTACTAAAATCATATCGCCGGTCATTACCTTTATCGGGTAGGCATCAATAATAAATACACCATCGCCTAATTTCATCCAGCCGAAAATCTGCTGGCTGAAACACACCGCTGCACCCAGAAACACACCGGTAAAGCCCCCGATAAATGCCATTACCAATCCTTCCGTCATAAAGATACCCCGGATTTGCCTCCGGGTTGCTCCCATAGATTTCAGAATAGTAATATCCTTCTTTTTCTCAATCACCAACATGGATAATGCGCCGATCATGTTGAAGGAGGACAACAACAACACAAAAAGCAGGATGACATAAATGGCCCATTTCTCACTGCGCATAATCATCCAAAGCGTTCTGTTCTGTTCAAACTGGTTTTCCACGACTACCTGGTCTCCGAACAGGTGTAGAAGCTGTTTTTTCAGTTCCTTTTCCGAAGCACTTTTTGCAGGCTTTATGGCTATAGATGAAATATTGTTGCCCGCTCCGAGTAAGGATTGCGCTGCCTGTAAAGGGATCAGGACAAACTTGCTGTCAAAATCCGACTGCACCTTAAACACGGCCTGTGGTTTGACAAGGGCGCTGTTTAACGCTTTCCCGGCATTGCTCCAGGATACGGAAGTAGCCGAGGGGTTGGGATAGTAAAGATATAAAGCCGAAAAGGGGTTCTGAACATTAATGCCCAAAACGGCAGCAATATTGGCTCCTATAATGGCCGGTATGTAATCAGGCTGTTGTTCTAATACGGCATTTCCTCCCACGATATAACTGTCTAATCCGGACACCTGCATCCAGGTGGCATCCACACCTTTAAGTGTACCAAAACGCTGTTCTTCATTAGCGCTTAGCAATACATTATCTTCAACGGAATAGGCTACCATATCAATGCCCGGTATCTGCCTAAGCTGCTGTTGCTGTGTCTCGCTTACGCTAAGCCATTTGCCTGCTTTAGCGCTTACTTTAAGGGGAGGGTAAAATGCCTTGTACAGTTCTTTCAGCAGTCCGTCAAAGCCGTTTTCCACCGATAATAAAATTACCATAGCCGCCGTGGAAACGGTAATGGCGCCCACGCTGATCCAGGAAATAATATTAATAGCCTGTGCACTTTTTTTACCGAAAAAATAACGGACTGCCAGCCTGATACTTAGTCCTGAAAAGGATTGGAAAGTATTTTTTGCCGGCATGATTAACTACAACTGGTTCGTTTCAAATTATGGTATCTGATATCAAAAAGATTAGCATTATGGGTTTTTATTATCTCCGGAAGATTTTATCTGCTTAAATATTTCTTCCATTTTAAACACATAATCAAGCGTATCGTCCTGGAAAAAATGCAGTTCCGGAATACGGCGCAACTGGTGACGCAGCTTATTGCCTAAATAACCGCGCAGCTCACCGGTTTTGTCGGTTATAGATTTTAATAATGCTTCGGGCTGTTCAATTTTAAAAAAGCTTAAATAAACACGGGCTTCCAGCAAATCAGGCGTTACCTGCACTTTTGAAATAGAAACCATGCCGCCCTGAGCCATGGTCAGGCCTTCTTTTTGAAAGATCGCATTCATGGTCTCTTCAATTAATCTGGCAACCTGCTTTTGCCTTTTACTCTCTTCCATTAATACCTTGTTTTGTACAGAATAAACGATAAAGTTACATAAATACCGACATTCTGCCTTCTTAAAATAATTTGAGCCTTTTACCACGAAGGTTTTTACCACGAAAGGCACTAAAAGCACGAAAAATTTTATAGCATTTTTTCGTGTACTTCGTGATTTTCGTGGTTTATTTTTTATACACGAAAAGCACAAAAAGCACGAAAGGTTACTGTTACATTTCTCTTTTCATTTCACGCTAACATGCTAATTGTGGGGTATTATTTATAAAACATGCTGTTTGATTCCGACCCTGTCCCGAACTCCCGACGGAATGCACCCTAAGCTTTCCTGCTCAAATAACCGTCATAACTTTGTAGAATACGTCAAGTTGGCTAATTTTGTATGCTGAACATTTTACTTTTTTCAAAAAACATTAATAGACATCCTTGACAATGACAACAACTATGCTGCTTAGCGCTGCCACCGATTCGGCCTCAGGTTATCTGCCTATTGTGATACAGGGTATCATTGCCATAGCATTTGTAGCTATCATGATGATTGCTTCTGCATTGCTCGGCCCCAAACGCCGCACTAAAGACAAGCTGATTAACTTTGAAAGCGGTATCCCTTCCATAGGTAATGCCCGTCAGCCTATGGCGGTAAAATATTTCTTAGTGGCTATTCTGTTTGTGCTCTTTGATGTGGAAGTGATTTTCTTTTATCCCTATGCCGTGAACTTCAGAGAGCTGGGTGAAGAAGGCTTCATAGCAGTATTGATGTTTGTGGCATTTTTTGCCTGCGGCTTTTTTTATGTGATTAAAAAGGGCGCTTTGAAATGGGAAGATTAAGTTGATTTTGGATGATGGATTTTGGATGATGAAAGAGTATCTGATAAAAAATAAAGCATTTGATCTTGTACTTTTTTCCATAAATCACTGGTACGGAATTGAGCAGAAGAAAAGGAATTTATACTTTCAAAACAATTATTAAAATTGGAAACAGGCATTGGAACAAATGTAGCGGAAGCAGAAGCGGAATAAAGCAGGAATGATTTTATTGTAAAAAAGTGGTTGGCCGGCAACAAATGAATATTGAAACGAAAAACAGCATTATCAGGATGATTACGTCAATAGTAAAAGCACAAAAGAAAGTATTTCATAAGTTTTGTGATCAGGATTTCATTCAAAATCCAAAATCCAAAATCCAAAATTATAAAAAGTGAGACCAGTAAAATATAACGAGAATAAAAAAGTCACCACAGCCGATCTTCCGGAAAATGTATATACCGGAGAAGGCTTTATGACGACCAAATTAGATGATGTGATCGGTCTGGCAAGAGCTAATTCGCTCTGGCCGCTTCCCTTTGCCACGTCCTGCTGCGGCATTGAATTTATGGCCACAATGGGTTCCAATTACGATTTGGCCCGCTTCGGTTCGGAACGTATGGGTTTTACCCCGCGCCAGTGCGATATGTTGCTGGTAGCCGGCACCATTGCCAAAAAAATGGCGCCGATCCTGCGCCAGGTATATCTTCAGATGGCCGAGCCGCGCTGGGTGATTGCCATCGGCGCCTGCGCCAGCAGCGGCGGTATCTTCGACAGCTATTCCGTATTGCAGGGAATAGATCAGGTCATTCCGGTAGATGTATATGTGCCGGGTTGTCCGCCCCGCCCAGAAGGCATTCTGGATGGCGTTATAAAACTACAGAAAATTGTAAAAAACGAAAGCCTCCGTCGCAGGAATGCCCCGCAATACAAGGCATTGCTGAACGAATACGGTATTCAATAAAATTGTTGTAGAAAAATATTCATGGACAACCAACAACTGAAACAAAGCCTGAGCAGTAAATTCGACTACCTGTCGGACTGGGAGGAACCTTACGGATTGCTGACCGCTACTATGCCCGCAGCAAAAAATATGGAAGTGTTGCAGGGTATTTTTGATGATGAAGCATTAAAATTCCGCTTCCTGACCGACCTGACTGCCGTGCATTTTCCCGACCGGAAAGACGAAGAACTCTGCGTGGTGTATCATTTGCATAACCTTCAGGACAATATCCGGCTGCGGTTGAAAGCATATCTTCCGGTAGAAGCCCCCGATATTCATACGGCTTCGGCTTTATTTTCAGGAGCCAATTGGATGGAGCGGGAAACCTATGATTTTTTTGGCGTAAACTTTTTGAATCATTCTAACCTGACCCGGATCCTGAATGTAGATGAAATGGATTATTTTCCTATGCGCAGGGAATACCCGATGGAAGACCCTACCCGTATAGATAAAGATGATGAAATGTTTGGAAGATCGTGAGTATGAAGTCAAAATTAAAGCGTACATTGCCTTTGTTGAAAAACACCATTTAATAACCCTGAAAATATTTTTATGAATACCATTATTATAGAACATGCAGACCAAAGTACTACCGAACTGCTGCAGCGGTTGGCGGAGCAATTAGGTTTATCGTTCAAAACAAAAAAGGAAAGAAAAGAGCCGGGAGTAGTTACTAATCCGGAGTTGTTGAAGACCATAGCTGATTATGAAAGCGGCAGAATAAAACCAATAGAAATTAACCTGGAAGAACTAAAACAAAATTTGCTACATGCGTAAAGTAATATTTATGCCTGTTGCAATGGAACATTTAAAATATTGGATTGCCGAGAAACCCAAACTTGCACTCAGGCTATTAGGTCTCATAGATGAAATTGTAAAAAAGCCATTTGAAGGAACAGGAAAACCTGAACCATTAAAGGGCAATCTGAAGGGCTATTGGAGCAGGAGAATCAATGAAGAGCACCGGTTGATATATAAAGTTTTGGACGAGGGAATAGTAATCATGTCAGCCAAAGGCCATTATCAATAAAATGAAAAAATCCTGTACCCGAAACAAAACGCTACGGACAGTAAGCCAAAGGCAATATGAAAAAAGTAACCTTAATAATTTTGATTATTGCGGCATCATTTCTTTCCGGTTTTGCATTTAAAACATTTATGAACCAGAAAAATGACACACAAAAGATGAAAAAGGTAACGGGAATCGGCGGTATATTCTTTAAATGCAAAGACCCCGCCAAAGTGAAAGACTGGTATAAAACGCATTTGGGCTTAAATGTTAATGAATACGGCGCCACTTTTGAATGGCGGGAAAATGAAGACTCCTCAAAGACTGGTCAAACACAATGGTCGCCATTTGCCGAAACAACGACATATTTCGACCCTTCATCAAAAGATTTTATGATCAACTACCGCGTGGAAAATTTAGAGGAGCTTGTGGAGGAACTTAGAAAAGAAGGTGTAACGATAGTGGATAATATCGAATCGTATGATTACGGAAAATTCGTTCATATCATGGATATTGAAGGAAATAAAATAGAGCTTTGGGAGCCAAACGATCAATAACACAACAGCCTGCATACTATGCTTGACAACAAACTATATAAAGTAGAAGAGCCGATAGAAAAGGAAACCACCACGATCAATGTGGGGCCAACCCATCCCGCTACCCACGGTGTGTTTCAGAATGTAATGGAGATAGACGGGGAGCGTGTAATCAGCACCGTGCCTACTATCGGTTATATCCATCGTGCCTTTGAAAAGATTGCCGAACGCCGGCCATATTACCAGATCACACCGCTTACCGACCGATTGAATTACTGCTCTGCACCCATCAATAATTTCGGATGGCAGATGACTGTGGAAAAGTTGGTAGGCATGACACTGCCCAAACGGGTGGATTATCTCCGCGTGATCATCATGGAACTGGCGCGCATTGCTGATCACTTAGTATGTAATTCCGTAATTGCAGTAGATACCGGTGCGCTCACGCCATTCACTTATGTGTTCCAGTGGCGGGAAAAAATCTATGAAATCTACGAAAACATCTGCGGTTCAAGACTGACCACCCATATCGGGCGGATAGGCGGATTTGAACGGAATTTTTCCCAAGATACCTGGGATAAAATACATGCTTTCTTAGAAGGATTTCCTGCAGTATTGCGCGAGTTTGAAGACCTGCTCACCCGCAACCGTATCTTTATGGATCGCTGCATCGGCGCCGGCCCAATCAGTGCAGAACGGGCATTGAACTATAGCTTCACCGGCCCTAATCTGCGTGCTGCCGGAGTAGATTATGATGTACGTATTCATCAGCCCTACAGCTCTTATGAAGATTTTGATTTTGCTATTCCGGTAGGAAAAACCGGCGATGTATATGACCGGTATTTAGTGCGCAATGCGGAAATGTGGGAAAGTGTAAAGATCATTCACCAGGCTTTGGATAAGTTAAAAGACCTTGATCCCGCCGTTTATCATGCCGAAGCGCCGGAATTTTACCTCCCCGAAAAACAGGAAGTATATACCAAAATGGAAGCGCTCATTTATCACTTTAAAATAATAATGGGCGAGACAGATTTGCCGAAAGGCGAAGTATATCACAGTGTGGAAGGCGCTAATGGTGAAGTGGGGTATTACCTGATCAGCGATGGCGGCAGATCGCCTTACCGGCTGCATTTTCGCCGGCCCTGCTTTATTTATTATCAGGCATTCCCCGAAATGGTTTCAGGAGGCTTGCTGAGCGATGCCATTGTAACATTAAGCTCGCTGAATGTAATTGCTGGTGAGCTGGATGCGTAGCTGATTTTGGATTTTGGATTATAAATTTTGGATTTTGGATTATGAATGTTATGGAAAGAGCAAGGAAAATAAAGCCCGTTGCACGTATAATATCCTTTGCAGAAGCAGAGGAAGCGGATGATCTGTTTTGGGCAAATAAGTCCATTGCGGAGCGATTAGAGGAAGCGCAGCGGTTAAGAAAAATAATCTGGGGATACAGGCTGGGGAAATATCCTGAAAAAATGGAGCGTGTAGTAAAGATAATTTCAAAGAGGAAAATAAAAGAGGAAGATGCTTCTTGAAGATGATTTTTTGGATTTTTTGCGATGCCTGAATGAAACAAAGGCCAAATATGTTTTGATAGGTGGGTATGCTTCAATAATTCATGGTGTCAACAGAACCACAGGTGATATGGATATTTTTGTGGAACGAACAAAAGAAAATGCTGATAAAGTCATTCTTGCAATTGAAAATTTCGGAATGGGGGGATTGGGAATTGAGGCAGAAGATATGCTGGAGAAGGATAACGTAATTCAATTAGGAGTCAGCCCGATTCGCATTGATATTCTTAATGATATTCCTGCAATTTCTTTTGAAGAAACCTATAATATGGCGTTTGATTATCAGGAAGGTGATGTGGTTTTTAAAGTAATACATATCAATCATTTAATTGAAAATAAGGAACATGTTGGCAGGGGAAAAGATTTAGAAGACGTCAAAATTTTGAAAAGAATTTTAAATAAGAAAAAATAGTGTTAATGAGTATTGCTTTTTCAGCAGAAAAAATAAACAAAGTAAACGAGATCATTGCCCGTTATCCGGAAGGAAAACAAAAAAGTGCATTGATCCCCGTACTCCACCTGGCTCAGGAAGAATTTGGCGGATGGTTAGATGTGCCGGTGATGGACTATGTAGCCGGACTGCTGCAGCTCAAGCCTGTTGAAGTGTATGAGGTGGCCACCTTCTACACGATGTTTAATATGAAACCGGTTGGCCGGTATGTATTGGAAGTATGCCAGACCGGCCCCTGCGTATTGCGGGGCAGCGATCAGATTATTGAGCATATCAAAAACAAATTAGGTATTAAGGAAGGGGAAACCACCGCAGACGGCCTGTTTACCCTAAAGCCTGCCGAATGCCTCGGCGCCTGCGGCTATGCCCCGATGATGCAGTTGGGCAAGTTTTATAAAGAGCATCTGACCATAGAAAAGGTAGATGCTTTGTTAGACGAATTACGGGCCGCAGCTCTGCAATAAAATGAAGCAAATATTCTTCCGTCTCTTGGTGTTGGTCATATTACTAACCGGGCAATACTACGCTGCTCCGGCACAGGAACAGAACGATACGGCAGTTTTGGCCGATTGGAAAGAAACGGACGATACCTATATCACGCTGGTCAATAGTATCTATGCTTTCGATCAGGCTATGCTGAAGCAGGATACGGCCATGTTAGATCAATTGCTGGATGAGGCAGCAGAGATCACCCATTCCAACGGATGGGTACAGCGAAAAGAAGATATAGCCCCTGATTTTGCCGAAGGCATGATCCGCTACGAAAACGTGCAAATGGAGAAGATATCAAAAGTGGAACGCCGCGCCGATATGGCCAACGTGGAAAGAATCATAACCGTAAAAGGTCAGTTTAAAGAGTATCCCTTTGACCTCAGATTGAAAGCCCGTGAATGCTGGGTGTTGAGCGCAGACGGTTTGTGGAAATTACTGACCAGGAAGAGTGAAAAAATATAACTTATTACAAGATAAAATATCAATCCAACCCATTATTGTAAATGTCAAAAAATGCAATCCTGATTGATTACGAATTTTATACACATCTGCATTAGCGTAAGTCATTTTTAATGTTTTTTTGAAAGCTAAAAATACAAAAAAATGTAGCAATGCAGACTGTTGCTGTATTTATTGCCATAGGCAATAACATAAAAACTGCGAAACTTTTAGTTTCGCAGAGCAAGTGAGCGAGTCGGAGTAATTCTTCCATCCATTTTCAGACACTTCCTAAGGCACAAACTCCCCCGAAGGCTTAATGTCTATCACCTGCAACTGGAGGGAAGTTTTGCCGTTCCATTCGTTTTCTTCAATCGTATATACTAAGTCAAAGCGGGCGCCGTTTTTTACAAATCCATATTTATCCGCCATATTAAAAGCAATACCGGATATGAACTGCCGACCCGCTCCGGCAACAATTTTAAGATGTTGCTCTTTCACTATCCGGCTATAACCTTTCGTATCCTGCAGGTTTCGGGAAACAAATACCGGGCGCAGGTTTTGAGGCCCGAAAGGTTCTAATTGTTTCAGAATCTTATAAAAAGCCGGCTTAATATCGGCAAGGCTGATTTCTGCATCAATGGCCGTTTCGGGATATAACGATTCCTGCGGTATCGTGTCGCGCACTATAGATTCAAACTGCTCCCGGAAGGCATGCAGTTGTGTTTCGTCCATAGTAAGTCCGGCAGCAAAATAATGCCCGCCATAATGATCCAAATGTTCCCGGCAGGCATGAATCGCTTCATATATATTGAAACCCTGTACGGAACGGGCAGAGCCGGTAATCTTTCCGTCAGAACCGGTCAGTACGATGGTAGGCCGGTAATAATGTTCAATGAGCCGGGAAGCCACAATGCCAAGAACGCCTTTATGCCAGTGCGGCTGGTATAATACCGAGCTGAACCGGCATTCTGCTTTGCTTTGACGATCCAGCATGGCTAACGCTTCTCCCGTTATTTGCTTATCGGCTTCCTTCCGGTCGTAATTATGGCTATGTAATGTTTCTGCCAAAATATGGGCTTGTGCTTCATCTTCTTCCGTAAAAAAACGAACCACCTTTCCGGCATCATCCATCCTGCCGGCGGCATTGATACGGGGCGCCATAACAAACACCAAATCCGAAATGCTTAAATCACGTTTTATAACGGCAACGGATTTCAATGCTGCCATGGCATGAGAAGGATTTTTATTGATCCTTTGCAATCCGTAATATGCCAGCACCCGGTTCTCACCGGTTACCGGTACAATATCGGCAGCAATGCTGGTTGCCACCAGATCCAAAAATTGCATATAACTTTCTTCCGGAAGGCTCCAGAGTTGTGCCAGCGCAGTGATCAGCTTAAAACCGATACCGCAGCCGCTTAGCTCTTTATAGGGATATGGACATCCGGGCTGCTTGGGATTCAGGATGGCACAGGCATCCGGCAAAATTTCATCCGGGAGGTGATGGTCGCAGATGATCAGGTCAATGTTTTTGCTTTTTGCATAGGCAGCTTTATCAACAGCTTTGATGCCGCAGTCGAGACTGATGATCAGACTGCTTCCTTCGGCTGCTGCCTGATCAATGCCTGCATAAGAAATACCATAGCCTTCCCGGTAACGGTTGGGGATATAAAAGGATAATTGCCCGGGCGCCGTGCAATAATATTTTTTAAGAAAAGAAAAAACCAGTGCTACGGCTGTAGTGCCGTCCACATCATAATCGCCATATACCATTATTTTTTCCTGTGCTGTCTTAGCCCGGTCAATACGTGCCACACTTTCCTGCATACCCAGCATCAGGAAAGGATCGTGCAAATCGCTCAGCTCAGGCCGGAAAAAGGCTTTTGCAGAAGCATAATCCCGAATGCCGCGGATAGCCAATATCCGGCATAAGGCGGGATGTAGTTTTAAATCGTTTTGTATTTGCTGCATAGCAGCAGCATCAGCTTCTTTCAGCTTCCAGCGTTTTTCAGGAGACATATAACGGGGTTTATATCATGTTCATTAATTCCTGCCCTGCATCACACCGTCCAGCGGAGCTTGTCCGTCCTTAAGCTTCATAGGTACGATGGCATTTTGCGTAAAACGCCAGATACCATCCTGCCATTCCAGTGCATCGGTTTGCCCGGCAGGTACATAAGTGCTTTTCAGGTTAGGATTGTTGACTTCAGAAACGAGGCGGTCAAATACGATCATGTTCATGTTGCTGTCATAATTCAGCGTTACCTGAGCCCCTTTTTTATATTCGAGGATAAATCGTTTTTTGAAATCGCCTGCATTTTTTGAAGAAGGCAATGCAAAAACCGGCGAGCCAAATACGGGTTTGCCATTTGAAAAAGTCAGTACATCCGCAACCTTTTTACTAGTATTAAAGCCGTCATTGTTATAGCCCAGCAGGGTATAAATTTTTTCTCCCTGCGCAGCGGTTACAGTTTTTACCGCATAATATTCACAACCATACCATGATCCCTCCGTCAGGATGATATCTTCTCCGTCGCGGACATGCTTTGCCGAAACATCTTTCAAAGGATGTAAATCTAATTTCTCCCCGTCAGCCATCTGGATAGCGCCGTAATAATGCCTGCCGAAGTTGCTGTAGGATAAGACCCAGTTGAAAATACGGAAGCTTTTATCCTCCGGATAGATAATATGGATTTTCTCCCGGAGTTTTGTAAAGGGATAATTATAAGATCCGGGTTGTTCCAGGGTCTGAACCAGCATCTTCCCGAAGCGGACATTTACCGAAGTGCGCAGCTCGGGTATGGGGGTTTTATACACGGAATCAATAAGTGTCAGCAGGCTGTCTTCCATACGCGACATCACTGTGGTGTCCTGCGCATGAACCCCTAATGGCAGGAATAAAATACTTAACAGCGCTATCCGTAATCTCCCTTTTTTCTTCATTTCAGATGAAAATTTTGAGTGGTAAAGATAATGGATAATAAAAAAACAGGCTGGTAATATTATTCAAAAAGCAACCGGTCAAATCGTAAGAGTTAAATAGTACGTATCGTATTGATGGTATATCGGATAACTGCTACTCCTGCCTGATCAAAAATAAGTAATTTCCCGGAAAGATCTATGGATGTTTATTTGCGGTTGGCTGTGTCGCACCCTATGCGGTCAGAGACCGCTGCCGCCGGAATGTAGTCAGAGAAACATCCAACGCCCGCTTGAACACTGCGGTGATTGGGGTAGAAATTCAAAGATTTCTTTAACTACTTTTGACTTAACACTAATTTTTATCAACCGCAAGAACGGTACGGGCTTTTAAGGCATGTGCCACCCGCATTATGGCAACAATCTGCCCGGCATTAGCGGAGCTGTCCGCATTGATCACGATGGTAGGCTCACTGTCGGAAGAGCGCTGTAGCTCCTGTGCCACTACATTTTCCAGGTTATTAATATCAACCGGAGTGGTTCCTACATAAAAGTTTTGGCGTGCATCCACAGATACCACCACGGTTTGTTTGGCTTTCGTATCGCTTTGCGCTTTAGGAATAGCCAGCTTCACTACATTAGGGTTGGCTAAAGTGGCGATGATCAGGAAGAAAAACAAGAGGATGAACAGGATGTCGTTCAACGCGGAAGTATGCACTTCGTTTTTTTCCCTTAGTGTCTTTCTGATATTCATAATAATGCCGGTACAATTTCGCTGTGACTACAACGTGTATAACGCAGGCAAATATAAGGCTATTGCTTTTTATAGCGATATATTTACAGGTTCCGCCTGCAATTGCGCCTGAAGCAGCGTATCCAATGTGCCCAATATAGTTTCCCGATCTAATGCATTAACCAACCTTGCCCGATATTCTTTCACATTGGGTAGCCCTTTAAGATAGGCGGCATAATGGCGGCGCATTTCCAGTATGCCTAATTTTTCCCCTTTCCATGCAATGGATTGCAGCAGATGTCGCCTGCATACCTCCACCCGTTCTTCAATACCGGGAGGAGACAATAGTTCGCCGGTAGCGAAATAATGTTTAATATCTCTGAAAATCCAGGGATAACCGATAGCAGCCCGTCCGATCATGATGCCGTCCACACCGTAGCGGTTTTTACAGGCTAAAGCTTTTTGCGGACTGTCCACATCTCCGTTGCCGAATATGGGGATGTTTATGCGGGGATTGTTTTTCACCTTAGCAATGAGTGTCCAGTCAGCTTCACCTTTGTACATTTGCACCCTGGTACGTCCGTGTATGGCTAAGGCCTGAATGCCTATGTCCTGTAATCTTTCGGCCACTTCTTCAATATTTTTGCTGTTTTCGTCCCAGCCTAAGCGGGTCTTCACGGTTACCGGCAGATGAGTGGCTTTCACTATGGTTTCCGTGAGCTTGACCATTTTGGGCAGGTCTTTCAGAATGCCGGCGCCGGCGCCTTTGCAAACTACTTTTTTTACGGGGCAACCGTAGTTGATATCAATCAGATCCGGTTGGGTGGCTTCCACAATCTTTGCGGAAAGCTCCATAGCTTCTTCATCACCCCCGAAAATCTGGATACCGATAGGTCGTTCGTAATCGAAGATGTCTAATTTTTGCCGGCTCTTGATGGCATCACGGATCAATCCTTCCGAAGAGATAAACTCGGTGTACATCAGGTCAACACCCTGTTCTTTGCACACCGCACGAAAGGGAGGATCGCTTACATCCTCCATAGGTGCCAGCAACAGTGGAAATTCACCTAATACTATACTGCCGATTTTTACCATAAAAAATTACGAAAGGGCTGCAAAATTAAGCTTTTTTCGGAATATGATTGGAAGGCTGAAAGGCTGATAAAGTGTAAGGCATAAGTTGTAAGCTGGACAACCTTACAACCTATGCCTTGCTTCTTTTATTCTATTACTTTTACATTTTATCCGGCGTACATTTTATAGAAATAATATGCCGCAAAACCTAAGCTCATGCCAATGGAAAATACGGCAATATATCCCGGCTTTTTCCGGATGGCGGAGAACCTGTTACGGCCGAAGTAAAACGTCAGCAGGGCGGCAATAACCAGGAAAATGAACAACACCCATTTGAGCGAAAGATTCATATCCGACATGCCCAACAGGTAGAAACAGACAGCAATGACCGCGAAGGTCAGCGAAAACAGATATTTCATAAGTCAGGTATTTAATCGGTCGTAATTCAGACCGGGCTTTAACAAATACATATATTATCGTACTTCCTAAAAAATCTTATACCTGATCAGCGTATTATGATCTAAAAACCCAAAAGCATAATTGGGATCATACGGATCTATTCTGAAGTAAAGGGCGCCTTTTTTGAAAAAGGCATCATCCGTCTGTGAGTTTTTTTCGGATTCCACTTTTTGAGTGGCTTTGTTGTATTTGTAATATATTAAATACTTCTCAGCCATTTTCGTATCCCAAATACCGAGATACATATAGTCGGGTTCTGCTATAAAATCCTCAACGGAAACTTTTTTATTGATCTTTTGGGGAATGAAATTGACAGGAATATCGGGTGTTCCGTTGACGGAATATAAGGTATCACCCAGAATAAAGCTAAAGTATCCGTTGGAATGCGTGATATATTCGGCGTAAAACATGTAATTATACCCCTGCAATGTATTGGTGTCGGAATAATAAGCAGGCAATTGTGCTGCAAACTGATCGAATACCCAGTGATTTTTATTGTCGCGCTTATACCTGGCAAGCGCCCAGTTATCACCGTCTAACATAATATAATTGCCAATCAGCTCCACATATAATGAGCCGCCTGAAGTAAAAAACAGCGGTTGTGGAAAATAGGCATCAAACCGGTCCTTGTTTAAACGACGGATGCCTGGTGAATCGGCATAATTTCCAGTCATATAGTTTTCTACATGAGCCACATCAATTAATTTCCCGGAATGGTAAGATAATAATGTATAAAAATCAACAATAATAGAGTCGCCCTCATTAGGATTAGGATATTTGTTGTAAACCAGCTCGGGTTGGCTTATCATCATCATGAAGGTATCCTGTTGCACCTGGTAAGATTCCATTTTACTCTTCCTGCCTATCATCTTGTTGCGCTCTATATAGCTTTCGGAGCTGTTGTATGCCTGCACCCCATCCTTTGCTCCGAATTTTGCCATATACCCTGCTCGGACAGCGCTGTCCTCTAGGCGTATTTCATAAATTTTTTGTTTGCTCAGCCTGCTGTAAACATTTACACTCCCCCGTAAGGAATTGACCAGATAAAGCTTTTCTTTAGTAATCAAAAGCTGCGATCTGCCATTGTTGTCCGTTTTGTCTAATGAAATGGTGTCGGAGATTTGAATATAATGCCGGAGACTTTCCTGCTTCGTTACCAAAGCGGTTAATGGCATCGTGACGTGCTGCCCGTTATTATTATTCAGCAGGCTGACACTTGAGGATTGCATGGCTCCCTTATTTTTAAATACCCGGAAGAGGCTGTCCGAAAAAACGATTGGAGCATGATAATCGTTTAAATAATAATCCTGCGCTAAAGTTGCAGAATCGCCCTGGTACATTTCTTCAAAAACAAAGATTAACGGAATGGTTTGATCCAAAGTTTTGAGTTCGCTCAAAGCATTCAGGCAGTTTACGCAATCCTCTGGATATAAGGTTACAATATAAGTATAATTATTGGCCTGGTTCTGGCCATATCCCGCTTGGGTAAAAGCGCAGGTGAAGATAAGAAATATACCTATTCCTGCGGAGATGAGCTGTTTCATGTTAGCTGGTTTTTGTAAGCTGTTGTCCAATAAATTGAAAAGTTCACCCTGAATCAATCAGGTATGTAATGTGTTTTTTTAATAAGAGGCTATGCCCGATCCGGGTATAGCCTCTTAAGGATGATTGCTTTATTGAGCTCCACGAGGCGTTATTTCCTGATACCATACACCGCTCTGATCTCTTACATATATCCCCTTGGAGATGGGATCAAGCTCTGGGGGAAGAACGGCTCTTTGTACATTTACACCAATTGTACTTCCGTCGGTTTTCCTGACAATACAGAACCTGGAGCCATCGGCATTGGTTCCCCAAATCTGGCAAACATTGTCGGATGTCGGTGGGCAGGTATACGTAGTCCTGGAATTACCATTATCATAATGAATCGTAGTTTCCACAGTCTTTCCGTACCGTGTTTCTGCATTAGAAGTTGCACACATTAAAAGTCCCAAAAACAGGGCGCTAAGCGTAAGCTGTATTTTTTTCATAATATTTATTTTTTAAAGTTAGTAAATTTGTTTTTAATTAGATACCTAATTTTTTGGGGGCGATTTATTGAAGTATTTCATAATGCTTTTCAATTTTAATTTCTGATATAAAATATTCCTGCAAAGTTTTTCAACGTTGAAAGAATTACCAAACTGGTATATTGATAATTTATCAATTTTTTTGGGTTACCTTAGCCAAAAAATATACAATATGAATCCAATAGCAAAAAACCTGAAAACATTAAGAGAGTTATATGACTACACTCAGGATTATGTGGCTGATTATTTGGGTATATCACAAAACACATACAGTCTTATGGAACGAGGAGAAACTAAAATAACCATTGACCGATTAGAGCATCTCTCTGGTTTATATAAAATGGATATTGCCGACCTCCTGAAATTTAACGACACTGCTATTATCCACAATTTGAATGATAATAAAGGCGTTGGGATATGTACGCAGGAAGTAACTGTAAATAATGGACTGTTAGAAGAAGAACGGCAATCCCTATACAAAATCATAGAAAAATTAGAAGAGGAAAATGGTCGTCTTATAAAGATCATTGAAGAATTAACTGCAAAACCTCAATAACGGTTTTTCCCCTGCATTTCCCTGAAATATTTGCCCGATCAAATGCCTTTCCTTATTTTTACACAATAATGACAATCGCCTTGGTGATAGTCATTTCGGAAAAATATACGATGCAACATTTCAGCAAGACCGGGAAAACATTCCGGGTTTTTGGATGAAACATTTCATCTGTTTTCTAAAGACCATAAATATTTTTAAATGAAAAAAATACTTTTCATTCTCGCTATCGGCGGCTCCATGCTGATCATGGCTAATTGTACACCAAAAGTCGCTTCCAGCGTAGCGGACAAAGAACCTGTTCCCACCAAAGCCCAGGTATTGGCTTCTTTCTCGGAGGATCAGCTTGCCCGGGGCAAAGCGATCTTTATTGACCATTGTGCAAAATGCCATAAGCTGTTCCCGGAAGACAGCCGCACCCCGGTACAGTGGAACAGCATCCTTAAGAAAATGATCCCGAAAGCCAAGCTGAATTATGATGACGGCAAGTTAGTGCGGGCTTATCTTATTGCACACTCCAAGGCGGATTCATAAAACTGTCAATACCATTATAACGTCTGTTTATAACAGGCAGGTTTTTTATACCTTACCTTCGTGTCCAAAAAAGATTCATGAAGATTGGTATTGTATGTTATCCTACTTTCGGCGGCAGCGGTGTAATGGCAACGGAATTAGGTTTGGCTTTAGCTGATAAAGGTCACGAGATTCATTTTATTACTTACCAGCAACCGGTGCGCTTAGCATTCCGGCCTAACATTTTTTATCATGAGGTCAGTGTTCCCAAATATCCCTTATTTGATTTTCCGCCTTACGAAACGGCATTAGCCAGCGCATTAGTCAATGTCATCCTTAATAATAACCTGGATCTGCTTCATGTGCACTATGCCATTCCCCATGCCTCTTCCGCATATTTTGCCCGGCAAATGATGCGCAAGCTGGGTCGTGATATTCCTTTTATTACCACACTGCATGGCACGGATATTACTTTAGTGGGAAAAGAAAGTACTTATGCCTGTGTGGTTACATTTTCCATCAATGAATCCAATGCCATTACGGCGGTTTCGGAGAATTTAAGGGAGGAAACCTATAACTCCTTCCAGATTGAGAAGAACATCCATGTAATTCCCAATTTTGTGGATGCATCCCGCTTTTACCAAAGCAACAAAGATCATTTTAAAAAAATGCTGGCTCCCGACGGAGAGCGGATACTGGCTCATGTCTCCAATTTCAGGAAAGTAAAACGAGTGGAAGATGTATTGAAAACATTCCACCTTGTTAAGCAGCAAATACCGTCCAGATTGTTGCTGATCGGCGACGGCCCCGAACGGCTTCACATGGAAGAAATTGCCCGGAAATTACAGGTTGCCGAAGAAGTCCGCTTTTTGGGTAAGCAGGAGCAAATGGAAGAAATACTGAATATTGCCGACCTGTTTCTGTTGCCTTCCGAATACGAGAGCTTCGGCCTGGCAGCGTTGGAAGCTATGGCCTGCGGTGTACCGGTAATATCTTCTGATAGCGGCGGGCTACCGGAAATTAATATACAGGGTAAAACCGGTTTTTTAAGCCCCGTAGGTGATGTGGAGGATATGGCCCGGAATGCTGTTTTTATTTTACAGGATGATACCCGCCTGGCAGAATTTAAAGAACAGGCATTACAGCAGGCAAAAACTTTTTCTATTGATAAAATATTGCCGCAGTACGAGGCATTATACCAGGAAGTGCTGGAGACTGCCGGGAAATAATATCCCGATTTTTTTTGCTTTTAGAGCATACCGAAGGGCACAAACAACTTTGCAGAGCGCAGATAACATAAAGGACCAACCAGTGGATGCTTTGATGCCGAAGATTCTCATTTCCACATGCTGATGATCGGCACGGACACCGTCCTTTCACAATGTTGTATATTTACCGCTCATCCTGTTACCGATTTTCTATTCCTAAAAGCAGAGGAATCATGAACAAAGTTTTTTATGTATGTCTTTTATCCGGCCTGTTGCTTAGCGGCTGCGGATTGCAGGAACGCGAGAAAAAATTAGCGGATGGCTGGCAATCGCTGCACCAAAAAGAGCAGGAGCTGATTTTAAAAGAGCAGGCGCTTAACGACCGGCAAAAAACCATAGACAGTGTGGAAAGCCGGCAAACGGACACGCTTACCGCGTTATATCCTGATCTGGAGGGTAACTGGTCGGTAAAAATGGTTTGTAATGTAGCTACCTGCCCGGGTTTTGCTATCGGGGACACCAAATCGGAGCAATGGGAATTTCGTATCCAGGCTAACGAGGTGATGGCTATAGCCGTCAGCAACAATAAGGTGACCCGGATTTATACCGGCACCTTTAATGGTGATCAGTTGATTATGAATGCCCAGTTAGTGGAAAGTCAGCCCGATTTGAACACCCGTATGATCGTTCGGATCAGGTTTTCGGACAACAATAATATGACGGGCGAAAGGGAGATTGTCCGCCAGGATGACTGCAATATCATTTATAGCCTTAACCTGAAAAAGCAGGTGCCCAAATCTTAATCATCATTTTAAAATGAGTTTATGACGGATACATTCTTACTCCATTTTTCGTTACCCCTCACCAATCCCGTTATTATCTTTTCGGTGATGTTATTCATCATCCTGTTTGCTCCTTTATTGTTAAACAAGATCAAGATACCGCATATCATCGGGTTGATCATTGCAGGTGTTATCATCGGACCCTACGGATTCAATCTGTTGCAACGGGACAGCAGTATTGTACTGTTCGGTACGGTAGGCATACTGTATATTATGTTTTTGGCCGGGTTAGAAATAGACCTTGCCGAATTTAAGAGGAACACCAAAAAAATAATTTTTTTCGGACTCATGACCTTTGTGCTGCCCCTGACCTTTGGTGTACTGGCAAGTTATTATATTCTGGGTTATAGTTTTTTATCTTCTATTTTATTAGCCAGTATGTTTTCCACCCATACGCTGGTTTCCTATCCGATCGTAAGCCGGTACGGCATTACACGTAACCGTGCCGTAACGCTCACCATCGGCGCCACAATGATTACTGATGTGCTGGCACTACTGATTTTAGCCGGTGTGGCCGGCAGCGCCAAAGAGGAAATATCATCCTCCTTTTGGTTGAATCTCGGCATTGCTTCCATCATCTTTGTACTCATTGTATTTTTGATTTTTCCGATCATTACCCGTTGGTTTTTCAAACGGATTGAGGACGATATATCTCAATATATTTTTGTGCTGGCTATGGTATTTCTCGCAGCTTTCCTGGCCGAGATTGCCGGCCTGGAACCCATTATCGGCGCCTTTTTTGCCGGTTTGGTACTGAATAAATTCGTACCCAATTCATCACCTCTGATGAACCGGATCAACTTTGTAGGCAATGCCATCTTTATCCCGTTTTTCCTGATCGGAGTAGGGATGTTAGTGGATGTAAGCATCATCATTCATGGATGGGGCGCATTAAAAGTTGCCGGTGTAATAATAGTCATAGCCGTTATCACCAAATACCTTGCTGCTTTTTTTACTCAAAAAATATTCAGGATGTCTTCTGCGGAAGGCAACCTGTTATTTGGCCTCAGCACTTCACATGCCGCAGCCACCCTGGCCATAATCCTTGTCGGATATAATATCATCATCGGGGAAACAATTGACGGTGCACCCATCCGGTTGCTGAACGATGATGTGCTGAACGGAACCATCCTACTGATTCTCGTGAGTTGTGCCATCAGCACCTTTACGGTAGAACGTGCATCGGAGCAAATTGCTGAACATGCCGAAATGGACAGCAGTAATAATGAAGAAACCGAAACCGATAATGTACTGATTGCTATATCGGAACCGGAAACCGTACGCAGCCTTACCGAGCTTGGGCTGATGTTCAATGACAAAAAAAGTAAAACGGGTATGTTTGCCCTAAGCGTAGTGGATGACCGGGATGACGGAGAGGAAAAGCGAAAAATGGCGGACAAGATGATGAAAGCCATCGAAGAGCAGGCCGCCGGTTATGATAAGGTCAGCATCACACCCATAATTCGATACGACCAGCACGTGAGTAAAGGCATTCTCTACACCATTAAAGAACATCATATAACCGATGTTATTCTCGGTGTTACCCAGGCAGGAGAAAAGAAAAATAAAATAGGACATACTACCGGACAAATATTATCCAGCGCATCAGGAACGGTATTTATTCATCATTCTCTTCAGCCTTTCAATACGCTGCGCCGCATCCGGGTTGCCGTCAATCCGCTTGCAGAAGCGGAGGAAGGATTTCCGCACTGGGTAAAAAAGGTTTTTCATATTGCCCTGAAAAGTGGTCTGCCTTTGGTTTTTCATACCAATACAACTACTATGGAAGAAATTGAAAGAATCAACCGGCAATTGGTTAAACCGCTTACATTGCAATTTAAGGAGATGAACGACTGGGATGAATTTTTACTGCTCAGCCGCGACCTGGAACAAAACGATCTGATGATTGCCGTATCATCACGACCGGGATTTCCTTCTTATTTCCGCAAAATGGATAAACTGCCTTTATACCTGAAACGGTATTTTAGCCGGAACAGCTACATTGTTATTTATCCCGAACAGGTGGCATCCTACTCCAAGTTGGAAGACCTGTACCAGGAAGAAGGCACATTTCTGGATGTATTTTCCGAAGGTAAAAAAGTGGCGGATAAAGCCGGTAGCTTTATCAGTAATTTGTGGCGGAAAAAACCATCTTCGTAGGGTGCAATACCAAATTGCTACTCATGAATGCGTGATGTTATGGTTTGTGTTTGAATTTTATTATACCATAGTCAGGATGATATCATAAAAACTTTTGCCTCAAAAAGATATTTGTCTTATTTTTACAGACAAGTGTCTAAATCAAATACTATGACAACAAGGGCAGAACATGTTGAGGAAAAGCTGGATAAAGAGATAGCCAGCTTTTTAAAAAGCAGTAAGATAAAGGTACATAAAGGTATTACTCTTGAAAATTTTTTAGCAGATAAAATGCTCGTCATCGTTGCTATCAGAACGGGCATTCCATACCCCCTGTTTGACTCCATCCGGCGCTATACCCCCTTTTCCGAAAATGACTGGGCTGATTTTCTGGACATTTCAACAAAATCATTACAGCGGTACAAAGCCTCCTCCGAACATCATTTCAAATCCATTCATGCTGAAAAAATAATTGAAATAGCAGAAGTAACAAAAGCAGGATTAGATGTGTTTGGTAATTTAGATAAACTCAAACTGTGGCTCAACACACCCAACTATGCCTTAGGTAATCTGAAGCCAATAGCATTATTGAAAGATTCATACGGAAAAGAATTAGTCATTAATGAATTAACCCGTATTAATCACGGAATCCTGGTGTAAATGGAAGTTTTCAGGCTTGCAAGAGTACAATATGCAATACCATTGTCGGGCCGGGGAGCCGCTATCAAAGGAGCCCGCTGGAACCCGGCAGGCATTGAACTGATTTATACTGCTCAAAACAGGTCTTTAGCCATGGCGGAAGTTGCCGTTCATTTTACGCTGGCCACTTTGCCGGAAGACTATGTGATGATAACCATAAATATTCCTGACAAGATAAAATTTAAACAATTAACAGAAGCAGATTTACCATCCGGTTGGAAAGAATTTCCCCATCCGGCTGCTACTCAAAAAATCGGGTACGATTTTGTAAATGAAAATAAATACGGTGTATTACTGATTCCTTCCGTTGTAACACAAGGAGATTACAATGTACTGATTAACCCTCATCACAAAGACTTTGCAAAAATAACTATCGCAAAAATCGAAAAATTTCCTTTCGACAGAAGGATATTTGAATAATAGCGATTGCCTGCCAACATACCACCGTATAAGTGAGCGTCGGCAGGCGCCTTCAAAGGATATACGCCTTTCCATTCCAAAAATCGCAGCTTTGATTAACTTTACCCGGAAAGCGGCATCGTTTTAAACCGTTGTACAATTGATATGAACCAGGATAATCAGCATGATGAGGATAATATGCGGTTGGCCAAACGAATGGCGGTGCTGGGTCTTTGCTCCCGCCGCGAAGCCGACACTTTTATCCTGAAAGGATGGGTGAAGGTCAATGGCGTCGTAACCACTGAAAAGGGCTTGCGCATCTCCGCAAAAGACAATATTACGCTGAATCCGCTTGCCCGGCAGGAACAGGAAAACCGGGTGACGATCCTGTTGAATAAACCGGTGGGTTATGTAAGCGCCCAACCGGAAAAAGGCTATAAAGCTGCTGTCGAACTGATCCGCCGTGAAAACCGCTGGTCGCAGGATAAAAATCCGCTTACATTCAAAACTCAGCATACCTCAGGACTGGCTCCCGCCGGCCGTTTAGACATTGACTCCACCGGCCTGTTAGTATTGACCCAGGACGGAAGAATCGCCAAACAACTGATCGGGAGCGCCACCAAAGTAGAAAAAGAATACTTAGTTCGGGTGACAGGAAATATCATCCCCAACGGGCTGCAACTGCTTAATCACGGCCTCAGTCTTGACGGGGAAAAGCTGCGTCCCGCCAAAGTGAGCTGGCAGAATACCGACCAGTTGCGCTTCCTCCTGAAACAGGGAAAGAAACGCCAGATCAGGAGAATGTGCGAATTAGTCGGCCTGAAAGTAATTGGCCTGAAGCGTATCCGGATAGGAAATATTGTGCTGGGAAAATTACCGCCGGGTCAGTGGCGTTATCTCCGGAAGGAGGAAAGTTTTATTGCATCAATACACACAGACTTCTGACAACCGCAGCCAACCGGATGGCATCATAAATCCGTGCTTCATCAGCGCCGTGTTGTTTTACAGAAGCTTCATGGGAGGTAACGCAGCGTTCGCAGCCATTCAGTGCGGAGACCATCAGGCTCATCAACTCAAAAAATTCCTTGCCGGATACCGGGTTCATCATAATGCTCATCCGCATACCGGCCGGGGTATTGTTGTAATATTCATTATCCGGCATATAATGGCGAAAACGATAAAGCACATTGTTGGCATTCATCAATGATACACATCCTATCGTTTCGGCAATGAGAGCATCATCGGCACCTTCCCGGCGTGCCAGGTCTTCAAATGCGGTTTTCAACGCAGCCGAGCGCTCATTTACCGCTACGGCAAGTGCCAGCAGATAAGCTTCCTTAGGTGACAGGGTATTACGTTTTAATACCGTACTGACATTCAGCTTTAAATCTTTCAGGTAACGGCTTTGTGCATTGCCCAAAGTTTCTAATTCCTTACTGTTGTACCCTTCGGGAATATGCAGTTCTGAAAACAGGTTTTGAATGGTTTCGTTCATGGATATCATGAAAATAAATGGTTAAGAAAAAGCTGCCCTACTGCAATTATTACAATACGGCAGCATCATATCATACGCTTCCGGCAAGCGGCTTATTATGCCATTTCGGCTTTTTCCGTTAAAGTCTCTTCACCTTTTTTCCAGTTGCAGGGGCATAATTCATCGGTTTGCAAAGCATCCAATACACGCAAAACTTCTTCCACATTACGACCTACATTCAGATCATTTACATTAATCCAGCGTACGATCCCCTGCGGATCCACGATATAAGTAGCGCGATAAGCAATCTTTTCTTCCGCTTCCAGAATACCCAATTCGTCAGCTAATGATTTGGAAGTGTCGGCCAGCATCGGAAATTTCAGACCGCGTAAATCTTTATGGTCATTTCTCCAGGCCAAGTGTACATATTCCGAGTCTGTAGAAGCGCCGACCAGTATGGTATCACGATCTTCAAATTCTGTGGCATTCTTATTAAATTCCGCTATTTCCGTAGGACATACGAAAGTAAAATCTTTAGGCCACCAAAACATCACCATCCATTTGCCGGATGCGGTATGGATGTCATTTGAAATGTCCTGAAATTCTTTTCCTTTTTCCAATGTTACAACTGCTTTCTTTTTGAATTCGGGGAAAGGGCTTCCTACCGATACAACCTGATTTGTCATTCCTGTTTTTTTATTTTTAATAATGAAGAAACAATATTTTTTGAAATGCAAAGGTGGTTAAAACTTTACAGTTGTTTGTTATCATTTTACTATTACATAATAAGCATAATCAATAAGCAGCCGGAGGAAAGTATTGACAGCCGCTCAAAAACAGAAGGGTCTGTTGTTTCCGTGCAAACGACCTTCTCCCGGAATGCGGGTTTACGATATTACCGACTGATCGCCTTTTGTTATTCCCTGCAGAAAGCGGTATTTTTGCGTTTCTATTCTTCACAATATAAAATCTCCATATTTATGGCACACACACTTCCTGCATTGCCTTATGCAAACAACGCATTAGAACCGCATATTGATGCACAAACCATGGAAATCCACCACGACCGGCACCACAAAGCCTATGTGGACAACCTGAACAAAGCATTAGAAGGCACAGACGCGACGGACCTTTCTTTGGAAGACCTGATGAAAAACATTTCCAAATATCCTGTAGGCGTTCGGAATAACGGCGGCGGACATTATAACCACTCCCTGTTCTGGACGGTATTGGCCCCCAACTCCGGCAGCCCTTCCGGAAAGCTGGCCGAGGCTATCAACAGCACTTTCGGAAGCTTAGACGGTCTCAAAGAAAAAATCAATGATGCCGGCGCCAAACGCTTTGGCAGCGGCTGGGCATGGTTAATCGTAAAAGACGGCAAGCTGGCTGTTACCTCCACACCGAACCAGGACAATCCGCTGATGGATGTTGCCGAAGAAAAAGGCACACCCATTTTCGGTATTGATGTATGGGAGCATGCCTACTATCTGAAATATCAAAACAAACGCCCCGACTACCTCAACGCCATCTGGAATGTGGTGAACTGGGAAGAAGTAGGCAAGCGTTATGAGGCTGCCTTATAAGCCTGCATACTTTAACTGAAGTAAGAAAAAGCGCTGCAAGAGAATCCGGTTCCTTGCAGCGCCTTTTATTGGGTATGGAATCTATCTTCATTGCTACGGATACTATTTCCTCAGGCATCAAAAAAGTCATCGTTTTCCGATTGTTCCTGCCGGATATACTGTTTAACCAAATTATCGAATCCGGTATCATCATCTAAAAATGTCACCTCAATCGGTAAGATATACAAGGGTAAATTCAAAGCGGAAAGTTGTTCCTTTTTCAATGCTAACCTTGCAGCATCTTTTTCCGTAGTAACGATGATCCTGTTTTTTTCCGGTAAATTATTATACGCCGTTTTGATTTCTTCTATGTTTTGATCGGAAAAATAATGATGATCCGGATAACTCAGCAAATGCACCAAATGGTCATAGGCCTGTAGGTATTTTACTATTGGTTCCGGACGGGCTATACCGCATACCAATACAATATGCTGTTGCTCCCGCACATCATAAGATGTTCCCGTATAAAAATCATAAAGTAATCCATAGGTCATTACTGTAAAAAAGACCTGCTGATGAGGCAAAGGCTTCATGCGTTCTAAAAAAATCTTTTGCCCCACATCCGACAAAGAATACGGGCATTTGGAAACTATAATGATATCCGCACGCCGGAATGCGCTACGCCCTTCTCTCAGCCTTCCGAATGGCAGGATAAAATCTTTAAAATAAGGTCGATTGTAATCGGTGATCAAAATATTCAATCCCGGCTTTACAGAGCGGTGCTGAAAAGCGTCATCTAACAAAATCACATCCGTATCCGGGCGGCGGCTGAGCAATTCCGGGATGCCGGTCATCCGGTCTTCACAAACACTTACTGCGGTTTCGGGAAATTTATATAAAAACTGAGCAGGTTCGTCGCCAATCTCCAATGCTGAACTGTTTTGGTCTGCTAAAATAAATCCCCGGCTTTTTCTTTTATATCCCCGGCTCATGGTGGCTACGCGATATTCATACTGCAACAGCCGGAGCAGGTATTCAATATGCGGCGTTTTCCCCGTACCGCCTACAGACAGGTTGCCGACACTGATCACCGGCAGGCTGAAGCGCACTCCCGACAACAGGCCGACATCGTACAGCTTATTCCGCAGCCATACCACCAAACCATACAATAAGGAAAAGGGATACAACAAAGGCTTTAACAGGCGCAGTATATCAGACAAAAGGTTCATAAAAATTATTTTTAAACGGTAATAAGGCGTTTACACCTTATAAACAATTTATGCACCCACATTTCAGGCACTTGACCGTTTTCAGGCATTAAAGATATCCATAATTATTGCAGACCGTTTTGAGCGCACGGAAATTTTTATTTTTCCGGTTCCTCATTGGATTCATGATATTCCTGCTCGGTATTGATCTCCCAGATATTTGTCTTATGCCTTATTCCTGATATAATATTATCCACGGCAACCATTGCGGTAAGCATCGAATGATCGCTGTTATTATATTTATGCATGCCGTTACGTCCCACTAAAAACAGGTTCTCAAAAGTATCGGTATAGGTTTTTATGGTATCAAAATGATCATAAGTGCCGAAGTAGGCGGGATAAGCTTTCTCCATACGCAATACGGCGCTGTCTAATACATCCTCTTTATGAATAATGTCAATTGCTGCCAACTCATCAATGGCAAACTGTTTTATTTTTTCATCGTCCATCTTCCATAACATGTCGTCTTCATTGCAGAAGTACTCCATTCCGATCCAGGTATTTTCGGGGTCGGCAACCATAAACGGACTCCAGTTATTAAAGACCTGTAACCGTCCCACCTGCACCTCACGCTCCTGGATATAAATCCAGTTATCCTCAACCATATTTTTTGCACCTGCCGGGCGGTCTTTGTATTTTTTGATTTTTAGTTTTTTCATCAGTAAACCAACGGTAAGAAAATCGCGGTACATCAGTCCGTTTGCAATGGCCGATATAGGCTCCGGGGCTTTAGGATAAAAAGCATTGATTAACTGTTTCACCGGCATGGTGGAAAAGAAATACTGACATTCAAATTCCGTTTCTTCTTTCGTGATATTGTTTCGTACCCGAACGGAACGGATCAGATTGTTTTCCGTATTAACGGCAACTACTTCCTGCTGCATAAAAATCTTTCCGCCTTTATTCGTAATACGGTTTGCCACCTCTTCCCACATTTGGCCCGGCCCGAATTTGGGATAGAGAAAGCGTTCTATGAGGCTGGTTTCCGTTTCCTTCTGGCTGATACCGTTCGAGGGCTTTTTCCTGATGCTCAATGCATGCATGATAGCTTTGGCGACAGACAGTCCTTTTACACGCTGGGCGCCCCATTCCGGCGAAATTTTATTGCAGGGGATGCCCCAGACTTTTTCCGTATAATCCCGAAAGAATGTTTTGTATAGCTCTTTTCCAAAACGGTTGATAAAAAAATCTTCCAATGATTTTTCAGGCTTTAGCGGCTTGATTTTTGCGGCAAGGAAAGAAAAGAAAATTTTTATGGAACGAATCAAGCCTAAGTTTCCTAAGGTTTCCATCGAAAGCGTAACGGGATAGCTGAAAAATTTTTTCAGAAAATAAATCCGGGAAAGTCGCTTGCGTACCAGCATGACCTTATCGCTTTCCGCTTCATCAATCGTATGATAATGCCCGGAGTCAATAGCTTTGGTTTTATTTTGATATTGAATGGAAAAATTAGTGTTCCCGGTTTTTTCGAGCGGTAATATATTGAGCCACCATTCCATCACCCGGTCTGACTTTGAGAAGAAACGATGTCCGCCGATATCAATACGATTACCCTTATAATTTACCGTTTTGCTTATTCCTCCGATATCTTCACTTTTTTCAAAAATCAGTGGTATAATATCCGTTCGCTGTAGCAGCTCATAAGCGGCGGTAAGACCGGCAGGGCCGGCTCCGGCTATTATTGCTATTTTTTGCGCCATTGTTATTTTACGTTAAGGAATAAATATGGTGATCAATCATTAAAACCTGTTACGGTCAGGTTGTCTATCTCACAGCGTGTTGATCCGTTATTGTCGTTTTTGAATTGAATCTCCATGCGGTCATAGTCGGTGTTTTCTACACGGGCATCTAAGTAAATGTGCTTCGTCTCATTGTCATTTAACAACCGCTGTAGCCGGATATAGTTTTCCTGTACCGTTTGTTCTCCTTTTTTAAAGCGGATGATAAATTCCGTCATAAACCAGACATTCCATTCTTTCTGACCGATATGAATATCCGCACCGGCTCTTATCCATTCACAAGGCTCTTCCGGCCGTAAAACGGAGTATGCTTTACTTTCAGGATTCTCGTTGTCAACAATAATTTTCCCTTCATCATTTTCATCATTAAAATCATTTGTATAAATCAGGCGGGGGTTCGTAATTTCCCCGGTATAATGGTCTTTATTATCTCTTAATTTTTGTATTGCTTTGGGTAAATTGTAACGCAAAGCAGTTGCCAGGAAATATTGGCTTGTTGTAGGAAAGCTGCCGGTTAATCCACCATTCGAATGCGCCTGATAGGTCCACCATAAATTAAAATAAGTAAATATCAGCAGAAAAGGAGCGGCTGCCCATAATAAAAATTTCCTTTTAATTAAATAATCTATCAGCGAGGCCAGCAAAAACAAGATTACCGGATAGCTTTGTAGCATAGCCCTGCCGCCATACTGCCATTGATCCCAGGAGGCTACCACATAATAATTTACAATGATAAATGTTATGATTGCTATCCGGTTTTTTCCATATTTCAGGAAAGGTATAATGCCGATAACGGCAAGCATCATTAATGGTGTATAAACCAACCAGCCTGATTCATAATTAAATGCATACTTTTCTAAATGCGGGCTAAACCATACAAATTTTTGATCCTGGTAAGTATAAACCAACCACTGTCCTGATGCATATTTCCAGTATATAAACTGCAGACTGATTACCAGGCCGCCGAGCATAATTGCAATAATAAAATGTTGCCGGTATTTTTTTAAAAATTGCAAACGATCCGTAATGGAACGGAGCGATATGTTTTCCATCTTCCAAAGCAGGGGAATAAGTACCGAAATAAATTCCGGAGGTCTGATAAGAGTGGCTATTCCAACTAATACGCCTATTCGTATGGCATATTTTCGTTTAAAGGTCTGATAGTAATAATGCGTGTTCAAAACCAAAAACACATATATGGTAAACAGCCAACAGTGGCTCATGCCTACATCAATACCACAATAATTCAGATAGTTAGTACCCAACACCAACAGCAAAAGCGTTATGGCCACCACCTTATCGGAAAAGTAGTACAACAACAGTTTTCTCAAATACCATAATCCCAATAATACAAAAAATATGCCCCCGACATAAATCATCAGTTGGTAGGGAAAAGAAAAGCCGTCATTAGGATACCCTAAAGGTTTTGCTATCGCATGTGCAATTATAAAAAAAGGAGCCTCCAAAAGAGCGGTGCCCATAGTGTAACGAACGATATAGTTGCCATTTTCTTCCATCTGAAAGGCATACTGGAAATCATCGGGAGGGGTTGGCCGATATTCATCTAAGATTTCCTGATGAAACTGTTGTCCTCTTAAATCATGATAAATGAAAACGGAAGGCAAATACCAGTAATATCCTCCGGCATCCCAGGAAATCTGAGCCTCACTACCGCCATGCTGCCACCTGGGATAGAAAAAGGTTCCCGAGTAGATCAATACCAAACTGCATAATACGAACGCTGCTTTTGATAATAAAGCGGGGGATTTTATTTTCAAAGCTTATGAAATTTTATGATTTTGTCAGACTGGTTTTAATGTTATCCTCGTTTTATTATATAACAATGGTATTAAACCACTTACAGTGATTATAATTTTATTAAACAATAACAAAAGTATAAAAATTTATGTAACTAATTCAGTACTCATAAAACCCATTTACGCAATTGTCCCGTTGTACATAGTGATGCAACAGGTTTTTTTTATGAAGGCAAATGGCAATGATTTTGGGTAGCGATAATGGATACGCTTACTGTTTTCATTACAAAATACACAGCAAGCCATGCCCCTATAGTTTTTCACTTAGCAAGACTTTTATTCTTTTTTCGTTTACTGCCAATGAGGTTATTCGTGAGCTTACTGATGGTGAGTCCCTGAACCAAAATGGAAAAAATTACCACAATATAGGTCAGGGATAAGAACACCCGCTGGTGCATATCGGGGTCTATGGACAAAGCCAAAGCAATGGAGACTCCTCCGCGCAGACCGCCCCAAACTAATATCAGGATAGTAGGGTTCGTCAGCTTTTGCCTGAAGATAACTAATTTGGCCGGTATAAAAATGGATACATAACGAGCCAGCAGCATAATAAGCACTACAAAAAATCCGATCTGCAGATAGTAGCCTATTTTGGGAATGAGTAATAATTCAAAGCCCATCAGCAAAAACAGTATAGCATTTAAAATCTCATCCAGCATTTCCCAAAACTTATCAAGATAATCTTTCGACTGGGTGGACATGGCAAAATATTTTCCATAATTACCAATAATCAAACCACAGGTTACCATAGCCAAAGGGCTGGAAACATGCAGCAACCCGGCCGCTACCGATCCTCCCATCACAACGGCCAGTGTAATCATCACTTCCAGCTTATAATTTTCAATGCCTTTAATGGCATAAGAGGCCAGACCGCCCAGCAATAAACCCGTACCAATGCCGCCAAGTGTTTCCCTGGTCAGCATGATGGAAACGCTGCTGAATGACAGGTTGCTGCGGTCGCCCCTTGCAATCTGCATCAGCACAACAAAAAGCAGTACGGCTACGGCATCATTAAACAGGGATTCCCCTGCGATCTTTGTCTCTAAAGATTTGGGCACTTTTGCTTTTTTCAAAACCGAAAGCACGGCAATGGGATCGGTGGGAGAGATCAATGCCCCGAATAAAAAGCATTCCGTTACAGGAACGGGATACCGGAACCAGATAAACAGGTAGTACATCAATGTACCTACAATGACCGTGGAAATAACAACGCTCAGGGTAGAAAACAGCATGATGGCGCCCCGCTCCTTTCTGAGATCGGTTATCCGGAAATGAATGGCTCCCGCAAACAGCAGGAAACTCAGCATGACATCCAGGACCAATTCCGCCAGGTTAATCCGGGCAACGAAATTGGTTACCTGGTCGAACAGATGCGGGAAAATTTTACCGGTAGAAAGCAGCACGACAGAGCAAACCAGCGCTACGACCATAATCCCGATAGTAGAGGGCAGCTTCAGCACTCTCTCATTCAGATAGGCAAAAATCGTGGTTATCACAATCAGCAGGCCTATGGAATAATATACGGACATGGGTTAAAAATGTTTTAAAGCTATATGGTATCGCCTGCCTTATACCGTTTGTCCGACAAAAATGATCCAATAAATGCTGTAGTATTTCCTTTTGAGTGATATGGCTTTTCGCAGATGATGAGTGCTTTCTGTGTTATACCGTGCATACGGTGTGGTTTTTTCTCCATTGTTATCTTTCCAAATAATCTATACAAAATGTATATGATAAAAGGAGTACCTGATATCTGATATGTAAGATAGATGCCGGATTATACTTAACCCATCAATAAGCCTATCGCCAGCAGCACTACTATACCAATGACCATAGCAAACAGATAAAAGCCCACCTGTCCGTTCTGGAGAATACGCATACGACCGGCACCCCAGGTAACAAATTTTCCTATACCGTTTACCGCACCGTCAATTCCCCTGCGTTCTATCGTACGATCAAGGAAAGCCGAAAATGCATACAATGGTTTAACCACCACGGCATTGTAAAGCTCGTCAATATACCATTTGTTTTCCAGCACTTTTGCCAGGCCGGTATTTGTCTTAAAGTTGCCTTTTTTACAGGCGGCATAAGCCCATATAATCATTGCAACAACTAAAAAGGCAGCCACCGACATCAGCAGCCATTCCGTACTATGCGACAAATGACCATGTCCGAAATTTTCTACTACTGGACTGAGGTAAGCAGCCAGCGTATGATGTTCGCTGATTACCGGCGGAAGGCCTACATAGCCACCCACTACAGATAATACTGCCAGTACGATCAGCGGTAATGTCATTGCCCCTGGGCTTTCATGCAGGTGATGCTCTTGCTCGGCAGTGCCCCGGAACTTGCCGGTGAAGGTGAAAAAGTACAGCCGGAACATATAGAAGGCCGTCATCAATGCACCGGCAAGTCCTAAATAATAATACATGGGATTGTTCGCATAAGCTGCGGCTAAGATTTCGTCTTTAGAGAAAAAGCCTGAAAATCCCGGAATCCCGGCGATGGCTAAGCAGGCAATCAAAAATGTTATTTGCGTAATGCGCATTTTTTTCCCTAAACCACCCATACGGCGGATATCCTGTTCGCCGCCCATAGCATGAATCACTGAGCCGCTGCCCAAGAACAGCAGCGCTTTAAAAAAAGCATGGGTCATTACATGAAATACTGCCGCCGTATAGGCTCCCACACCAAGCGCAAGGAACATATAGCCCAGTTGGCTTACGGTAGAATAGGCCAGCACTTTTTTAATGTCGTTTTGTTTTATAGCAATAGATGCAGCTAATAATGCTGTAAATAATCCTACAACGGCGATGAGCGTTTGTGCAGCCGGTGCCAGGTTATAAACAGTGCTGCTCCGGGCAATCATATACACCCCTGCGGTAACCATGGTGGCCGCATGAATCAGCGCCGAAACCGGTGTGGGGCCGGCCATGGCATCAGGCAGCCAGGTATATAGAGGAATCTGCGCACTCTTACCCATAGCTCCGATAAAAAAGCAGATAGCAATCCAGTTCATTGTTGAGGTACTTACCTCAGCCGTGCCATCGGCCAGAACAGGAAACAGCTCGTTATAGCTGGCCGTGCCGAAATGATAAAAGGTCAGGAACATACCTACCAGAAATCCCAGATCGCCGATCCGGTTCATGATAAAAGCCTTCTTCCCGGCGTTGGTGAACTCCTGGTTTTTATACCAAAAGCCGATCAGCAAATAGGAAGCTAATCCTACACCTTCCCATCCGATAAACATAATGACATAATTGGCGCCTAACACCAATAACAGCATGGAAAAGACAAAGAAATTCAGATAGGCGAAATAGCGGGTATAGCCATCGTCATCATGCATATATGCCGTAGAATATAAGTGGATTAAAAATCCGACCCCGGTGATGATCAACAGAAACAGGCAGGACAGCGCATCCACCTGGAAGGCAAAAGGCACCTGGAGTGAACCGCTTGGAATAAAATCGAAGAGATGCACAACTCCGGCAGCCGAAGGATTATTTTTTATTTCAAAAAACAGGAGCAGTGATACGACGAATGCCGCTAAGACGGCTATATTGGCAATAATACCGGCCAGCTTTTTAGGCATGGATTTCCAGAATAAGCCATTCAGTAAAAATCCGATCAGGGGGAATAACGGTACTAAATATACTAAGTCTTTCATAAAAATGTATTTTGGAATCTGGTATCGGCATCAATGCCATTCCGTATTCTTTCTGCTAATTATTTTTTGGTTTTATAAATCCGATTTTTTCGCGCTCTTCCCAGGGTATCATTTTCACTTTTTTATCTGTCAGTTTGTTTAAAGCGCTATAAATATCTAAGAACTGCATATCATATTTTTCTTCCAACTCGGCTAATTTTTGAGCGATATCTTTATAGTGCATAGATAAATTTCTCAGGGCAATAAATGTTCTTACGATAGCAATATTGACCTGTACGGCTTTTTCACTTTTTAAAACACTGGCCAACATGGTAACACCGTGTTCGGTAAAGGCATAAGGCGTAATGGTTATATTCCTCTTTTTTTGGGATGCGGTCACAATTTGTGACCGCATCCTTTCGGGTTCGGTAAGCATTTGCAGTTGTATATATCCCCATTCTTCCCTTCGATAAGCGAAACATAAAATCTTCAGGAAAAAAACGGATGGCATTGCGTTTAACGGCCTGATTTAAGACTCTCGTTTCTACTTCATACAAGGCGGCAAGGTCAAAATCAAGCATAACCTTCTGACCGCGTATTTCGTAGATTTTATTTTGAATCAGCTCCGTGTGCATTTATACAAAAATTTTCCCTGTCATTTTATTAAGGCTTTCTGTCAACAAGGATGCAAAATACATTTTTTATTAAAACAAAAAAATAACCCGCCATCATTCCAGTAGCGCCGGTTTTGATTTAATTAGAAAAAATGTAAGTGTTCAATAAAGCATTAATGTTTCAGCCGGTTGAGAATATTGATATCAACGGAATTGACTTTCCGGTACATCATCACAATAATAGCCAGCCCTATAGCTACCTCGGCTGCGGCAACCACCATAATGAAAAACACGAAGGTTTGTGCATCCGAACTGCCATACATCTTGCTGAAAGCTACAAACAGCAGGTTTACGGCATTCAGCATCAGCTCTATGCTCATGAAAACGATGATGGCATTACGGCGCATCAATACACCCATCACTCCAATGGCAAATAAAGCCAGACTTAAAAATAAATAATATTGAATAGGCATATAACAACCTTTTTATAAAAAAATGAATAAGATCAGCCCACAGCCGTTTCCTTTTTACCAATAACCATAGCGCCCACCATAGCGCTCAGAAATAATATACTGCTCACTTCAAAAGGCAGCACATATTCTTTAAAAAGCGCTTTCCCCAGATTATGAACCAGGCCGATATCTCCCGAGCCGTCAATAGCATGTTGCGTGTTGATATCGGCGGTACGCAATGCGGCGATGACTACAACAAACAAGGTGCCGCCGCTCAGCACGGCAGCAAACTGAACCAGCCGGTTTTTCTGCGGTTCGGCATCGGTATTGAGATTCATGAGCATGATCACAAATAAGAACAGTACCATGATGGCTCCGGCATATACAATAATATTGACGATAGCTAAAAACTGTGCATTCATCAATATATAATGGCCGGAAATGGCAAAAAAGGTTGCGATTAAAAACAGTACGCTTTTAACCGGGTTGCGACTTAAAATGACACCTAATGCGCAAAATAAAGCCACGGCGGAAAGCATCCAGAATAAAATACTGTGCAGACTAATATCCATTAATAAGCAGTTGTCAGGTTGAAATAGAAAAAGATTTATTGCTTTGCGGCGCGCAACTTCAGTTGCTCATCCGTGATCAGCATATCATCCTTTTTGTAAATAAAATATTTTCGGGTGTAATTGGCCGGCATTACGGTCTGCGACAGATAAATGGCATCTTTAGGACAAGCCTCCTCACAGTTGCCGCAGAAAATGCAACGGAGCATGTTGATTTCGTAGCGGGCGGCATATTTTTCTTCCCGGTACAAATGCTCTTCGCCGGGTTTCCGTTCCGCCGCTTCCATGGTAATGGCTTCGGCGGGACAGGCTAAGGCGCATAAGCCGCAGGCGGTACAACGCTCCCTGCCTTCCTCATCGCGATTCAGCACATGCAGACCCCGGAATACCGGGCTGAAAGGACGCTGTTCTTCCGGGTATCTTGTGGTTGCCGGCTTTTTAAAAATATGACCAAGGGTAATTTTCAGGCCTTTGGCTATGGCCGGAATATAAATTTTCTCCCCTAATGTCATAGGGCTGCGATCGACCTGTACCGCTCTGTTCGTAAGTGTCATAATAAATCTCCTTAATGAGTCTGAATCCTCTGAATCCTTTTACTGTTTAATAATTTGTCCATTCAATATAAGTGATTACGCTGAATCCTTAGCGGATTACTTCTAATTTTTTAACTACATTTCCCTGTTCAAATCCTACAATAACCTGGTACAAGCCGGAGGCTAAACCGGACAGGCTGATGGTTTGACGGTCATTTTGCTCAACCGGAACGGTCAATAATTGCTGACCAAGCATATTGGTGATGACAATATGCTTCATTTGATAACCGCTTTCATTTTGAAGGGTAACCGTTTGCTGAGCCGGATTGGGATATAGTTTCAGCGCGCCGGCTGCCGCTTCCATATCATTAATGCCGGTACTGGGCATTACGGTAACCATAGTGGTTACAGTATCCGAACCGCAATCATTTGTTACTATTAAGGTAACGGTATAGATTTGGGGGGAAGTGCCGGGGGTATAAAAATAATTTGGGCTTGGAGCGGTTGATGTGCCGAAGTCATCACCAAAATCCCAGAAGTAGTTTATTACGTTTTGAGGATTACCGGCTGCAAAAGAGAATTCCGGAGACAGGCCGGTAACCGTTATGTCGTCAACAGTTGGCAATGCGACAAAACTCACTGCAATTTCATCCGTATTGGAGCACGCCCCATTGGTTACAGTTACAGAGTACGTTCCGGAGGTAGTTACATCAATAGTTTGCGTGGTGGCGCCTGTATTCCACGAATAAGTAGCACCGGGATTTGTTCCCGGATCGAGGGTCAGCGTACTCCCGGAGCATAAAGTGGTGTCATCACCTAAATATACGGAGAGGCTAACCGTATTAACAGTTACGGGTTGCGTAATGATACTTTCCCCGGTGTTCGTACAACTTACGACACAACGAAACTGAGTGGTTTGGGTAATGGACATTGTGGTTTGGGTTAATGCTCCGGTGCCAAAATCTATCCATGTACCCGACGTATTATACTGCCATTGGCGGATAATGCCTCCGGCAATCGTGCTGCCATTCAGACTCAGGTTTGTTGAATCGCCACAGATTAATACATTGCTTGTTAGAGAAATTGTACCGGCATCAGGTGCACCATCACAATTTACGGCGCTTCCGACCGTCATCGTATAATCTTCCACCTCTCCATACAAATCATCGTCACATGGAGTTAATTCCACTGCCGACCAGTCCCGGAGTATTCTGATCCTCATTCTAGTGTTTCCGGGAAGGGCGGTTTCCGGGACGGTAACTGTAGCGCTTATCGCTTCCAGACCGCCATCTGTTACTAAATAGGAATAGACGGTTTCATCTGCCTCATCAAAATCTCCGTCCTGGTTCCAATCAATCCAGATTGCCCATTTATACGTAAACAGATCATCTGCTGTTGCGGATATAAAGAAGCTGCCGCCCGCAGCCGCCGTAACATTCATGGAAGTATAATCGGAATAGCCGTCCGGAGACGTGGTGACACTCGAATTATCAATATTGGTCGTTCCCCCGGTAGTGGTAACGTTCGCAATATAATATATACTGCCATTCGTATTGCTGGTGGGCGTGCAATAAGTCTGAGCAGACAGCATTCCACTCACAAAAAATGCAGCAATCAAAAGTGCCAGCGCTTTTATAAAAACTTTCGGTTGTGTAATTTTTTTATTCATTGCTTAAAATTTTTGTTATGAAAAAACACTTTTTATATCAAGGCAAATATACAATTTAATCATTTGAAATAATCCGTAACGACGTGCTTTATTTGTTCTATCGTAAGTATTATTCCATTTCATTTAAAATATCCGCTATGGCTGTTTTAAGCAGAGGAATATTCTTGATGGCAATTTCCCAAACCATTGTAAAATCTACTCTGTCGTAATGATGAACATAAATATGCCGGGCATTTATTATATCCCGCCATTCTAATTTCTCGTATTTTTCAATAATGTCATTGCTCAAATAGTTGGCAGCTTCTCCTATTATTTCAATTTGCTTTAGGATGGCATATTTTAATAAATCATCCCGATAAAATTCGTTTTCTGTTTTATTATTTGTGTGCTTCAAAATAAAATCAACTGCCTTTAGGATATGCCCTAAACGTTCTCTGTCGTTGGTTCTATTTTTCATACAAAAGAAATTTTTCCCGGTTAATCCGTTGCATAAATCTCCAGTTTGTCGTTTGCTCCGGTTTATCTACATTAGAGATCAAATCTATTTTACTTTGAAATCTTGATTGCAGCTCCTCTAACCAACTGAAAAATGTCCATCCGACTTTTTTACTTCTATCCAGATCCACTAATAAATCCACATCACTGTTTTCATCCGCATCACCTCTTGCATACGAACCGAATAAATACACGCGCTTTACGGGCTTATCTTTAAAATAATCCGTAACCGTTTGTTTTATTTGTTCTATCGTGAGCATTATTAATTGAAAAAATATAAAATCACACCTCCGGTAATCACTAAGTTGATCAATGCTACGGGGATCAGCCCTTTCCAGCCTAAGTTCAACAACTGATCAAAACGGAAACGCGGCAATGTCCAGCGGATAAACATAAAGAACAGAATAAATCCGATCACTTTTACCATCAGTACCGTTACGCAAATGATCGAAAACAATCCCGAAGGTACGGCCTGTGCCACCTGATCCATCCAGGGAAAATTATACCCGCCGAAAAACAGCGTAGCCATCACCGCAGAGCTGATAAACATATTGATGTATTCCGCAAACAGGTACATGCCTAATTTCATGGAGGAATACTCCTGGTGGTAACCCATATTCAGTTCGCTTTCACATTCGGGCATGTCAAAGGGAGCACGGTTCAGCTCTGCAAAGGAGCAGATTAAAAAGATGAAAAAGGTGAGCGGCTGCTTGAAAAAATTCCAGGTAAAATAACCATCGTTCCAGAATCCGTGTTGCTGCTGAACAATTTCTCTCAAACTCAATGTTTGGGTCAGCATCAGCAAAGCAATCAGGCTCATGCCCAATGCCAGTTCGTAAGAAATAGTCTGGGATGCGGAACGGATAGCGCTCAACAAAGAAAATTTGTTGTTGGACGCCCAACCGCCCAACATGATACCATATACGCCCACACTCAGTACACCAAAAATAAATAAGATACCGATATTCACATCGGCCACCTGTAGGCTGAATCGGCGGATGCCTTCGGAGGTCGTAATGGTAAAATCAGGCCCCCAGGGTATAACGGCGCTGGTCATCAGCGCTATGACCATAAACAATGCCGGGCCGAGCACAAACAAAAACCGGGTGGATTTATCCGGTATAATTTCTTCTTTAAAAAAGAGTTTACCGCCATCCGCGAGGGGTTGCAGCAAGCCCCATTTTCCGGCACGGGCAGGGCCGATACGGTCTTGCATAATAGCCGCCACCTTACGTTCGCCCCAGGTAGCATAAGCTGCTATGCCAAAGGAAGAAAGGATGATGATGAGTACCAACACCACTTTTTCCAGGATAAAAATCCAGTCAACAGATAATAAAAGCATAATGCAAAGTTAAGAAAGAAAGACGGTCGGGATTATTTTTTCAGATGCAGTTCGCAATAAGTGGTATCTTTTTGCGGAGTAATGCCATTGTTCATCTGCACTTCAATTTCATTACACCAGGACACGGCATTGGCTTCATTCAGGTGTTTATAATAATCCGTTACGATATTTGCCGTAGTGCATTTACAGTTTTGCTCTTTCTTACAGGAACTTAGTGTGCCTAACAACAGAAAAGATAAGGCCAGCAGGCTGCATGCTTTTTTCATTTTTTTAAAATTTTTGTGTGTTACAGTCGTTGTATGCTTTACTCCGGGACATTGTCTGCCGGATGAATCTATTTACAATACAGAATAATTATTTTAACCGGTAAATATCGGGGATAATTTGATAAGTGTTGCTTTTTAAAACTGATTTTTCCACATCATGCTTTCTACCGGTCGAATGGTTCTTTCCGTGTATTTGGCATTTTTCTTATTGTCATAGCGGTTTTGCACTTCACCATCCACCGGGAAATAAATAAGTTGTCCTATGGGCATTCCGGCATATATCCTTACCGGGTGTACGCAGGAAATTTCCAAAGTCCAGGTATTACAAAAACCGACATCCCCTTTTCCGGCTGTGGCATGAATATCAATGCCCAACCTGCCTGTAGAGGATTTTCCCTCTAAAAAAGGCACATGAGCATGGGTTTCGGTATATTCTGCCGTTACGCCGAGATACAGGATATCCGGCTGTAAAACAAAACCCTCCTCCGGAATGTCAAAATGGGTAATCCTGTTGTGTTTTTTGGCATCAAGAACCGGGTCGGTATAAATCGCCAGGTGTTTTCCTAAATGTACATCATAGGAATTGCTGCCAAGAAATTGCCGGTCGAAAGGCTCAATTACAATTGTCCCTTTGCCGATCTCTTCTAATATCCGTTTATCTGAAAGAATCATGAACTATAATAATATAATCGTTCGTTCAAGCAATTTGCTGCGCAAAAATAGCTAAAGAGAATGGATTTTTATAACAAATATGATCCCTTGCTTTCCGGCATCCCGGTTGATAATGACCGCATCCTTTCCTAATTTTGCAAATATGGAGCCGATTATAAATAAAGTAGCTGCGAGCGGATTAATTACAATCAGCTTAGAAGATTTTTTACCGGAAGAAGATACCCTGGCCGTTTTTGATCTGAAGCCCTTTTTATTTCGGGAGATGATCCTGCGGGAAAAAGATTTCCGGGAAGCCCTGCCGGCTCATGACTGGAGCCGGTACGCCGGTAAACACGTGGCCATTACCTGCTCGGCGGATGCCATCATTCCCATGTGGGCTTATATGTTGGTGGCCTCTATGCTGCAACCTGTAGCGGCTACTGTTTTCAGCGGAGATATAGAGGCCTTGCGCAGGCATCTGATACTGCAACAAATTGCTGCGATGCCGGTGGGCACTTATGCCGGTCAGCGCATCGTTATTAAAGGCTGTGGCGAGCGCCCGGTTCCGGAGTCTGCTTTTATCGCCGTTACCGACCGGCTGCGGCCTATCGTTCGGAGTATCATGTACGGAGAACCCTGTTCTACGGTTCCGGTGTATAAGCAGAAAGGGAATAATTGAGGTGATTGATCTCTTGGTTCTTCCTTTTAAGTCCGTTTTGCATAGTTGACCATCTAAATCACTTATTGTGTTAATTGCCTTTTCCCGGTTCAGGCTGCTTATACAGGCAGCATAATTTCCGGAATACACTATCTTTTTTTCTATTCAGGTATTAAAATACAAAACATTTTCACCCGGAAATTTTTTCTTGTTCAAAATTTTGTAACCAAATCGTTTGTTGTTTACTCTAATGGTATAGAACGTATTTTTTTACCATTAAATAACATCATAATGAACATGTTTAAAAATTTTTTCATTGCCGCCGCAACACTGTCAGGGGCAATGTATTTCGCTATGCCGGCTCATGCCCAAAGCCCCAGGCTTTCAGATGCTGAAATTGCTTCTGTTGCTGTTACCGCAAACCAGATTGATGTGGACTATGCCGCTATTGCACAAAAAAAATCGAAGGACGCGGAAGTGCTGCGTTTTGCAAAAACAATGGCCGATGACCATACCGCTACCATAGCCGCCGCCGTTAAGTTAGTTACGAAACTGAAGGTTACGCCTAAAGATAATGCCGTAAGCCAGTCATTAAATGAAGGTGCTGAGAAAACGAAGAAAATGCTACAGGCAAAATCAGGTAAGGATTTCGACAAGGCTTATGTGGATAATGAAGTGGCGTATCACCAGGCCGTGGTGGGAGCCGTGGAAACCGTGCTGATACCCCAGGCGCAAAATGGGGAATTGAAATCATTGTTGGAAAGTGTATTACCCGTATTGAAAACCCATTTGGCTCATGCGGAAATGCTGCAAAAGAATATGAACAAATGAGCAGGCTTCGACAGTTTAAATTACAATACCTGCCTGGGATCGTACTCTTGCTGACGGCGGGTTGCAGCAGCAACCTGCAACCACCCCAAAAACATACCATCACTATTGCTGCCATGAAGTTTAGTCCGGATACCGTTTTTATTGCATCCGGCGATACGCTGGAATTTATCAATCAGGATATGGTGGATCATGATATCACCGACTTCCCGGATAAGAAATGGACTTCTTCAAAACTGCAACCCGGCGATACCTGGATGTATGTACCGGTAAAAAGCGGCAGCTATTTTTGCAGCATTCATCAGGTGATGAAAGGCGAAATAGTAATAAAATAATTGGTTTTTATATGGTAGGAAAAGGCGGTGGGGGGATACCTCCTGCGGCCTTTTTCCATGACCGGAACAAAAAGCAATAAATACCGTAATTTTGCTTTTCCATAAATAATGAAAATGTATTTAATGAAAAAACTATTTTTTGCCTGCCTGTTGGTATCGTTGACCGTCACATTAGCTTGTAACAATCAAGGAAGCAATAATGAAGATGCTGAATCCTCCTCGGTTCCCGAATTAATGTATAAAGACCTGAGCATGGAGCAATTTCAATCTATTGTTTCCAAACCGGGTAAATTAGTGCTGGTGGACTTCTATGCCGACTGGTGCCAGCCCTGCCGCCTGATGAAACCGCATATTGAAGCTATCGGCGAGGAGATGAAAGACCGCCTGGAAGTGGTGGCTATTAACGTAGATAAGAACAAAGCCCTCTCTGATGCGTTGAATATAGATGGCATTCCCCTGTTGCATATCTATAAAGATCATGAGCTGGTTTGGAAGGGTGTAGGTTACCGAGAAAAGGCGCAGTTGGAAGCCGAGATTAATCAATTGTAATTTTAAAGCATTTCTCTCTTTCAGCAACCTCCGGGTTGCTTTTTTTATACTGGATAATATGACAATTCCGTTACAAGAATCCCATTAAAACTATACAGCCCTGCTTTATTTGTCCGTAATTTTGCAGATTAAATACAGCCAGGGCAAGCGTATTTTAAAAATAGACTCCGGAGGGGTCAAATGTTAATAGCCTGGAGCAACGTCCCGGGTTATAAAAGTTATAAAAGCAGCCGAAGTGATATGAAACAAAAGGAAACAAAGGCCAGCATTTTGGTGGTCGAGGATGAAGAAAGTCTCCGCGAGACCTTAGCGCTGAATTTAGAGATGGAAAATTATGAAGTAACCGCAGTGGATAACGGCGTTGCTGCGCTGACGGCCATCAAAAATGAATATTTCGATCTGTTGATTCTTGATATTATGCTGCCCGAAATGGACGGTCTTAGTGTTTGTGAAAATATCCGGATTCAGAATAATGATACACCTATCCTGTTTTTATCAGCCCGCAACTCCAGTGCCGACCGTATCGAAGGCCTGAAGAAGGGTGGGGACGACTATTTAGTAAAACCTTTTAACCTGGAAGAGTTGCTGCTTCGGATAGAAAAACTTATTGTCAAAAATAAAAAGCTCAAAGACCGCAGCTTAGTTTCGGATGTATATGCCTTCGGCAAATGCCGGATAGATTTTAGCGCCCAGGAAGGAAGGGATAAAGACGGCAAAACTATAGCATTGAGCAAACGGGAAAGCACCCTATTGAAACTCCTTATCGAACACAAAGGAGAGGTGGTATCACGGGAGCATATTCTACAGGCGGTTTGGGGCTATAACGTTTATCCCACCACCCGCACGATTGATAATTTTATCCTGAATTTCCGGAAATATTTTGAGAAGGATTCCCGCAATCCCAAGCATTTTCATTCCGTACGCGGAGTAGGCTATAAGTTCACGGAATAATTTATTTGAAAAATAATTTTTCCTTTAGTATTTTTAGGGCTTAATTCTACCTTAGAAATGAATCGTAAATTTGTATTGGCGCTGGCATTCATAGCCGCTTTAGGTATTTTATCCTGTAAAAAAGACGATAATTATGTGCATGCCGTTATTGTAGATACGCAGGATGTCACGTATGAAGGCTGCGGGTATTTGCTGCAATTAGACGATAATGCATTGCTAAAACCGCTGTACCTTCCCGGCGCTTATCAGCACGATGGTCTTGAAGTCATGGTACAATATGACCATACGGATATTAAAGATACCTGTCAGTACGGAAGCATTATTTACGACATGGTCAACGTCAGCGATATTAAACGCGCCGAGTTGTAACTATCCGTTTACTATTACTACATAAATGGTCTCCGCATAGCTTCCGTTTTTATCAGCGACAGCTATACATAAGGATTCATTCAGGCAACTATGCTTAGTTGATTAAAGAATCAGTCTGACTTGTTTTGCATTCTTGCCCGATCATTCGGGGTTGACTTTTGCATTTTGACTTACTACCAGGCCATATCCGGATCGGGAGGCGTAGGCTTATGCATCTTTCTGGAATGAGATTTTTCCAACTGTCTTTCATAGATCAGCAACGCTATTTTTTTCGCTACATCCACTTCGCATGCGATTGCCTTCCGGAGCTTTTTTTCAGAAATATCTAAGCGGTACAACGTGGAAAACAGCTGCTCCGTAGCATATTGCATCATATATTCCACCCGATGACATAAAGCCTGCAGAATTTTTTCTTCAGAAATCAATTCCTCCTCTTTCAATCCAAACTGACGGGAAAGGGTGTCAAAATCATTCGAAGTGCTCATGAAGATCAGGTTTTGTATTCTTTGTCGAAATAAATTTTTTCCCCATTGACCATACAATAAGGCGATTCAAATCCGGGCATGGAAACCGCCCGGAGTATCCTTTCGATCTTTTCCCGCGAATCATTCAGGTCAATACATTTGAGCGTTTGTATTTCATTGCGAAAATGCAGGCTGCTGCTGCGTGCCGTAAAAGCCGACTGCGGTGTCCGGGTATAATGTCCCTGAAGTAGGTCCGGGAGGCTTTCCCGGAATAATGCGAACGCCTTCGCTTCGGTGATCCGGTATAAATCCGCTACCCAGCAGTCCGGAGGAATGGGAAAGCGCGTTTCAAACAATATCTCCCCGTGGTCAATACGGGTGTCAATAGTGTGGATCGTTGCGCCGAATTCGGCAGCCTGATCCAGGAGGGCAAATGAAAACTGATTGCATCCCCGGTATTCCGGAAGCGGCGCCAGGTGCAGATTCACGGTAATCTTTGACGCTTTCGCAATATGAGATGCCTTTAAAAGTTCATGGTGCTGTACGGAATAAATCAGATCGCATTCCGGAAGCTGATCCAATGAGGAAAACAGGGGAATGCCGGCTGCTTCGGCCAATTTTCCCAGATCTTGTGTTGTTGAAAATTCTTTGCGTAATTGCGTTCGCACACCGGTAACCTCAAACTGTAAATCCTCCTGATGCCGGATCAGGTAATCTAAGCACTGATAGCCAATCGGCTTGGATCCCAGGAAAACCACTCTTGTCTTCATCCCGCAAAGATACAGGAAGCAGGGATGTGAAATGTGTGCAGATCAGGAGAAAGGAATAATTGTATTGCCGGTAAAAAATAATTACTGCCCGGTAAGCAATGTTGTGCTGAAACAAATAGGCTTTGACAGCTATTGGGTCAAATGTGCTTGTTGACTCAACAAGATATTGTCTGTATAAACCGGGTTTTCATTAACTGATTACCAGATTCCTGCTATTTTGCATTTTGACTTTTTACTTAACTGAAATTACCAGCCGCCTTCCCAGTCGTACGAAAAAATCATCATTCCTATACCGACAGTAAAAAGATTGCCTTTGTTTGCCTTAATATAGCTTTCAGTTGGCATGGAATGCATGCCGGTACTTTCCGGATTCAATTTCAGTACATTGGTATGCCCGGGAAAATAAGCGGCCTGTATTTTCCATTCAAGACCGGCAAAAATGCCAATATCCGCATGCAAATAAGGACGTACATCAAAGGCAAAGCTGCCTGTCGGGCCAAAACTCGAAATGTACACCCCGGGGCACAGCCCTGCACCTACGGTAAAGGATGCCCCTTCTGTTTTATCAAGAATGGCTTCTCCGCCATATTTTAGATCTAACGACAGGGGTAAGCCTATACTCACAACCATAAGGGCGTAATCGTAAGTTTTCACATCATCCAATTGGATTTTACCCATCTGATAATGAGTAAAGACACCTTCAGCGCTGGCATTAAAGGCTACTATACTTTTTTCCGAAACATTAAATATGGGGAAGTAGGTGCCGGCACCGGCTGACAGTCCGTTCAGGGCAAACTTTTTATCAATCGAACGCTGACCTGTTATCTTTCCGGTTTTATCCATTGCCTGATAGGTATGATTAAAATCACCGGAAGAAAAAGAATAATGAAGATGCGCGTGGTATCTTAAATAAGAATTTACATTTTGCCCATTCGCCTTTCTGCGATTATAATTTTCCTGCATTCTTACTCCTGAATCAAAGATATTGCGGGAATGACTCCGAAACTGAGCCTGAACGCATGGGGCAAAAAGTAAAAATACCAATATGAAACCAATCGTTTTAGTAATGGTGAGGTGTTTTTTCATCAATTTTAAAATTTTCTGATAGGTAAACATGTCAAAAGGATTCCGCATTTCCTGGGCAGAATCCTTTTAGGTTTTGGCTGAAAAAGCCTGTAATAATACCCTAGCCGGATATTTTTCAGGCATATGACAAAAAACCATTCAACAATACAGTCTTTAACGGCTATGCTGTTGGTACGTGTATTTTTATTTTGTCCACTCGGAAGGCGCGCCTCCACGGAATCCAAAATCATCATAAGTACCATCCGGCTTGCCGATACGGTATCTCAGAAGCATTTTGCCATGCAGGCCGTAAAATTCTTCAGGTACAACCCATCCTTTACCTTCGACAGTATATACTACGCTGTCGGTGATGGTTTGCTGAGGGATGAGTATGGTATCACCTTTCACTGTAGCTGTTATGCCGTCGTTGAAATTATTATATACATTACGGATGATCACCTGGTCAATTTCATTGCCGTTTTCAACAGATACGGCATAAGAGGCTGGGTTGCTGGAAGTACCATCTTCCAATACCGTCCAGATACCTTTGAACTTTTCACGGGTTATGGTTTCACAACGCTCCCCTTCATACCCTGCCAGGCAGGTGCAGGAGCCGTCTTCATTACATTGTCCGCCATAGGCGCATACGGTGGATTTGCACTTATCCACTTTGCAGGATGTGAGTGTGGCAGAAATCGAAAATGTCATTAACCCTAAAGCAGAAAATAAAAGAGTTTTAAGTGGGATGCGCATATTGAGTAGATATTTTTAAATGCTCTAAAGATGTCTTTAATAAAATTAAGGCTTAAAAGTATAAAAAGAATTTGATTTGCCAAATAATTCCCGACTTCTTTTTAAGACGGATATCACTTCGGCTGCGTTGGTTACCTGGCGCCCCTTCTTGCGAACCAGCTTATGGCAAAACCGGTAAACATGACCAGGATGCCGATCCACAATACACCGATATAGGGAAAAATCATAGCTTTCACTACTACATAATCATCCTGCTGGGCTCTCTGGCGAATTCCAAATTCAATACTTTCATCCTGGGGATTGATCTTGTTGATGCTGATCATAAGCCCTAAAGGCCGTAAAGTATCCGTCATATTGCTGACCTGGTTGCCTTTGATCATATACACCGGATAGGCCGTACCCACTTTCCCGTCTATAGTATAGGCCGACATCACGGCATTAACGGCAATGGTTTCATGTTCAGGCTGATAATTTTTATTACTGATCTGGCTTGTCAGCTCATCAAAAACCAAATAACCGTTTGTTACAAATATCGTATCACCTTTTTTAGCCACATGCGGTATGAAAGAAGAAGTGTCCGACTTGCTTTCGGGATCGCTGATGGAAGAAATATAGGTGAATATATCGTGGGTAAGATAGTGTTTGGCATCCGGATTAGGGCTGATGCCTTCCTGACCTTTCGGATTGACAAATACATCGGGTGCCAGCACAAAACTTTCCAGCAATTGGTTACTTTCCGGGTCGCGGCGGTCGAAACTGATTTTATAATACGTTATGGGCGGATCATTATTTACCACGGAATCTCCGAGATAAGTAACGAGGTATTTATCCATCGGCACAAAAGTATTGCGGAAGATCAGCACATTTTCCCGGCTTTCCCGGGCATTTTCTTCGAAAGTTTCCATGCCGTAATCCATCACCTTCCCGCTTTGATCTAATGAGATGATCCGTTTGCCATAGCCGGAAAGCAATACGCCCAGCAGCATAAGTCCGAAGCCGAAATGCGTTACCGAAGCGCCGGCTTTTTTGATTTTTCCTTTTTGATTATTAATTAAATAAACAACATTGGCAATAATGGTAAAAATAATAGTGAAGGCAAAGATCATCAGCGGCACCGGCTTTATTTGCTGCCCCAATACTAATCCTGCCGTCAGCACTCCTGCAATTGCGGCCAGTATGCCTAATTGTTTCCATGCTTTTGAAGCGGAGGTTTTCTTGTATTTTAAAAACTGAATAGCGCCACTCAGCAGGGCAATAATAATACCGAACCAAACCTGGATATTGTTATAAAGACTTACCGGATCTTCGGGTGGTGCAATATTGGAGCCGCTGATTTTATTGTACAATGGCGCCCATACCGGAAGCGAGGTGTACATAATAATAATCAGGGAAGAAATGAGCAGGAAAACAGAGCCGATCAGCATCCAGAACTCCCGGGAATCAGCATCTTCTTCTCCCGCTATTTTCGGCATTTTTGTCCAGGAACGAACCAGTAAAAACAAGCTGATGGCCAGGTAAGCGCCCATGACAATCAGCAAATGCCAGTATAGGAAATTAGCTGCGCCGGTAAAGGCATGCACCGAAGTATCGCCCAGGATACCGGTTCGTGTCAGGAAGGTGGAATACCAGACGAACAGGAAGCTCAGCACAAAAAATATCATGGTAACCCGCAGCGAGCGTCCGGTACTTTTATACACCACCAGCGTGTGTAACCCGGCTATCAATATCAGCCAGGGTACTAATGAGGCGTTTTCCACCGGATCCCAGGCCCAGTAGCCGCCAAAATTCAGCGATTCATAAGCCCAGGCGCCGCCCATCATGATACCCAGGCCTAAAACGCCGCCACAGGCCAGTGCCCAGCGCAGGGCAGGTTTTATAAAGATTTTGTATTCATTTTTCCAGACTGCCGCCATGCAATAGGCAAAAGGAAACAGGGTAAGCGCAAAACCCAGGAATAACACCGGAGGGTGAATGACCATCCAGTAATTCTGCAGTAAAGGATTCAGTCCATTGCCGTCTGTAATGAAACTTAAATAATCGGGCCGCTGAATAATCGGTGCATTTTGCATCTCATGGCGCAGCAAAGTAAATGGCGTACTGCCTATCTTGATATCAGGACCTAAGTAAAAGCCCAGCAGCATGGTACACAATAAAGCCTGTACTATGGCTACAATCACCATTACCCTGCTCTCTAATGCATTTGGTTTTATTATTAAAAATAAGCCCAATAAAGCCTGCCAGATAGCCCATAGCATAAAGCTGCCTTCGGAACCTTCCCAAAAGCAGGAAAACAAATATTTTGTCTGAAGTCCTTTTGAGGAATGCCTCCAGGCATAATGGTATTCAAAAAGATGGTTGGCAATGATGTAAAAAAGCGTGGAGAAAGCTACCACAATTGAAAACACATGTATTACAAAGGCGCCGCGGCCTATGCGTTTCCAGGTATTTTCCGCATCAGCCTGACCGGGGCGCGCTTCTAACCTGACGGCACAAAAATAACTATAGGCCGTAAATAAGGCACTTACAAAACCTAAAATAATAAGGAACTGCCCGAGATATCCCGGAAACAAATGCTCTCCTGCTAACTGCTGATTCAAGACAAGAAATTATTATGGTAATGTTATTGATAGCTGCTGCTTAATTCATTGCTTTTCATTGCCGACAACAATCTGGTCGTTCTCGTACTTTGAAGGGCATTTCATCTGTATTTTACTACACATAAAATCGTTGCCTTTCATATAGCCGGTCATGACCAACTGCTCTGACCGTTCAAAATCGGTGGGTTTGGTTCCGGAAAAGATGACCCGGTGAGTTTTATCATTATTGTCTTTGGCATAAAACACAAACCGGTTGGCATCCTCCAGCGGATTGTATTCCATGTCGCGATTCATGTCTAATTTCCCGATAATTACAAATGATTTCCCTTCTTTCTCCGCAGCCGAAGCAAAGGTTTCGTAAGTGCTGAATTTGGAAAAGGAAGAAATGATTACGGCCATTGCAGCGGCAATCAAAACAATAAGAATGATGTGTGCTTTCTTCACGGAACTGCTGTTTTTTCTTGATTGCAAAGTTAAGCCTAAAAAAGATAGCAGCCGTCTTGAATTATTAATCAATTATTGATTATCAATTTTGGATTTTGGATTATAATTATGACTTACGACTTACATTATCCAATAGTACCGCTATTCAGCCCCGTAATTTCCTGTATGCTTCCCGTACGTAGTAAATTTGCCAGGGAAGATCCTGTTGCGAAGGGTGGCAGAAATTTTAATTCGTGGAAATTCGTGGAAAAAAGCTCAATAGATTCCAATCACGACAAATTCATTTCGTGAAATTTCGTGCTTTTCGTGGCAAAAAAGCACACCTTTCCATTCGGCATCCGGTATAATTATTCCCCATTTTTCACGGATAAAAATCAACACACGTACTACCGAAAGCAATATTTCCCAAAACATAATAAGTCAGCCTGCAGGCGTTCCGGCATTTCCTGCATACTTAAATGCCCGCAGCCGGGATAGCAGGCAATATGGGAAACAGCAGACAGCATTGCCTGTTCCAGCATATCGGATTTGGGAATCACCTTGTCTTCGTCGCCGATGATCCATTGCAGTGGAAAATTTGCCTGGCGCAAAACTTCCGTCCGGTCTTCCCGCCCGATCATGGCTTCATAAAATGCCGCCAGGTGCCTGCCGGGCAGTTCCATGCCGAGCTGTACAAAATCCTTCAGCGCTTCCGGGTGCTTTTCTATAAAAATATCAGCAAACATATTGGGCGCCGAACCACGCAAAAACATTTCCTGTCCGTCCCGCCCTTTTTCAATCAGCCGGATGGCTTTCCTGCGGTTTTCTTTTTTTTCTTCTTTATCCGCATAGGCGGAAGAATGTACTAAGCTCAACCCTGCAATGCGCTCCGGTACCTGGTGCGCCAACTTCAAAGCCGTATAGCCGCCCATAGAATGCCCGGCAATCCAGGCTTTTTCTATCTGCTCCCGGTCCATCATTTCCACTACGGATTGCGCCATCAGGCTTATGCTTAGCGGCGCTGCCGGCAAAGGACTCTGTCCCGCTCCGGGCAGATCGGGTATCCATAATTTAAAATGCTTTGCCAGGGCATCTTTTACGGGATTCCAGGTTGATCCGTTTGCAGGAAAACCATGCAGGAGAATTAATGAAGGGCCATTGCCGGCTGTATAATAATGAATGTTCATGCTTTATTGATTTAAAAACTGCTGCGCTTTTTGCAAATCTTCGGGTGTGTCAATTTCAATGCCCATATAATCGGTAAGCGCCATTTTCATGCGGATGCCCTGCTCCAGGTACCGGAGACATTCTATCTTTTCCGCAGCTTCCAAAGGGCCAACCGGTAAACGGGTGAAATCCAGCAAGGCTTCCCTGCGAAATGCATAAATCCCGATATGCTCATAATAAACAGGTTGTACATCCTGATCCCTGGGATAGGGAATTACCGACCTGGAAAAGAACAAAGCGTTGAAAGCTTTGTCCACCGCCACTTTTACATAATTCGGATCCTGTACCAGCGCCGGATCTTTCAGCTCCTGCATCAGCGATGCCACCTGTACGGATGCGCCTTCAGTGCCTTCAAACAAATTCAGTAATTTTTCCAAAGGTTTTTTTTGGGTAAAAGGCTCATCTCCCTGAACATTTACGATGATGGCTGCATCGGGGAAAAAAGAAAGCGCTTCTGCAATCCTGTCGGTACCGCAAACATGCTCCCGGCTGCTCAGAATAGCCTTGCCGCCATGACGAAGCACATCTTCCCGGATGCTTTCATGATCACACACCACTGCTACATCATCAAACAACCCGGTATTTCGGGTAGCATGATAGGTGTGAGCAATGACACTTTTATCGCCTAATTGCTGCAACAGCTTGCCCGGGAAACGGCTGGCGCCGTAACGGGCGGGAATAAGGGCTATCTTTTTCAAGGAAAATTATTTTAATAATAATCCTGCAAAGGTAGCGCTTCAATTTTTCATAAAAACAAAGCCCTGGTGAGCATTAATTATCTGCAATATGCAGCATCAAATAACTGTATTTTTATATTATATTACAAAATAACACATTATGTAATGTCAATGCTTTGCGTTACAAAATTTCTTTCATCACTTCCAATATTTTTTCTTTCCTGCTTTCCAATTCCGCATAGCTCTGATTAAGATTAATCGGCATGCTGATGCAGCGGGACATGATGGCGTCAGATTCGGGGAAATTTTGCCCGGAATATTTTGCCATAGCACTTTCCTGTTCGGCGGAAAGGCGGTACAGGGTTTTGGATTGCCGGAAATGTTCCCAGTTGCGGATATAATGCCAGTTATTATCATACCAGTAAAAAGCAGGTAACCCTGCGGCTTTCAGTGCCGCAGCCGTTTCCCGGGCTATATTTTCATCGGGTATAAAAAATGACAGGAAGGAGGCATTATCGCCGCTCTCATCTGGCAGCCTGCGGAAGGTGATGCCGGGTAATGCGGCCATCGCATCTTTCAGCATTCTTTTATATTTACGCTGTAGGGACAGTATTTGGTCAACCTTCCGGATTTGTGCCAATCCTACTGCGGCATGCAATTCGGAGATTCTGAAATTATAGCCGATAAAAGGATGCAGGTCGGCACCGCGGTCGGCACCCAAGTGATCGTGCCCGTGATCGCTACAGGCATCTGCACGCAGATAAATATCTTTATCATTAGTAACTACTGCGCCGCCTTCGCCGCAGGTAATGGTTTTTACAAAATCGAAGGAAAATGCCCCGGCATGCCCCAGAGTGCCTAAGTATTGTCCTTTGTAGCTGGCGCCGAAGGACTGGCAGGCATCTTCTAACAGCAGCAGGTTATGCTCATTGCAAAGCTGCATTAAAGTATCCATATCCGCCATTCCGCCGCACATGTGTACGGGCATGATTGCTTTGGTTTTCGGACTTATAGCCCGGCTTACCGATGCCGGACTGAGGGTGAGGGTATCGTCCACATCGGCTATTACCGGTATGGCGCCCACGGAGAGGATGGCTTCAAAGCTGGCTACAAAGGTGAAAGAAGGCATGATCACCTCGTCGCCGGCACCAATGCCCAGCGCAGCTAATGCAACGCTTAACGCCGCTGTACCACTGGATACTAAGTGCGTATGTTTCACACCGATATGCGCACAAATGGCGGATTCTAATTCGCGTGCTTTCCAGTGGTTGTTGCGTTGTGCGTCAAATCCGTAGCGCATCAGGATGCCTGAGCTCAGCACATCTTCTACTTCTTTTCGTTCTTCTGCTCCAAAAAATTCAAATCCGGGCATTGTATGGGTTGTTTGTTTAGTATTTTAAAATAAAAAGGAAAGTTATTATTCCGGCCTTCCCGGGCAGCCCAACGCATTAATGTAAATTTTGGTCTGCATGTGCAAATAGCTTTCCGGACATCAAAGGTAAACAACCCCGTAAAAATATTACCGGCAAAGTTTTTTTTAATTATCGCAGGAAAAATTATCTTTGTTTCGGTTAAATTATTTTTAATGAAAAGAATATTGTACTTATTAATAGTTTCGGGACTGATTTCTCCTCTTGCTTACGGACAGTCGAAGGTAAAGCTGGGGCCGGAAGGTGGCGTTACTTATGTTAACATGTTTCAGCGAATAGAGGGTAAGACCTATACGACGGACTACCAGTCCGGTGCGCGAATCGGCGGTGTAGTGGATGTAGAGTTCGGATCCAGCAAGTTCTATATTCAACCGGGCCTTTCGCTGATGTTTAATAATGGCACGAAGAGTAAGTACGAAGAATATTTCGAGACTTATGTCAATCTGCCTTCCAGCCTGCATGATATCCGCGAATATCATATCATGACATTAACCGCCCCTGTTTATTTTGTATTTAAGACCGGTGATTATTATGAGTCCTCTCATTTTATGGTGGGTCTCGGCGGTTATATCGGTGCCAATGTGGGTGGACGTTTTAAACAGGACTATACCACGGTACTGAACGGCGACCGTCGTACTGCACATTATGACCGGCCGGCTTATATCGGCTATATCCGCACGGATGATGATATTGCCATTTGGGATGCCGGCGTTTCTGCTATGGTCGGATATGAGTTTCTGAACGGATTTTTTCTGAGAGGTTATGGAAGTTATGGTCTGTTGAATCAGGCGCCCGCTCAAAGAAAGGGTGATAATATGTTTCGGAATGTCAGCGGCGGTATCAGTATCGGTTTCCTGATTAATACAAAAGCCGGTCAAACCTGGGGTTGGAAATAATTATGCTGCCGGAATGTATTTCGGCAGCATAAAAGAGATAGGATCTGCCCCGGCGGATCCCGATAATTTTTTATATAGCTGGAAGAGCGTATTCTAAAAAGAGGCTTCACACGAGGATCATAATGGATACAAAGAACATAAGAAACTGAATTTAGTATTTACATATTGCGGGTTTTATTTTTGTTCACTTTGTGTGAAATAAAATGAATTTAAGATAGCCTAATGTATATGTCCGATTGTCATCACCTGAGTAATATATTTCTGTTAACCCCCAAATTTTTCAGATGAAAAGGATATTGATAATAATTTGTTGGGTGGCTTTTACCACATTTAGCGCCTGTAGTCTCTCCGGTGAGCAGGGAAGCGGCGCCATAACTACCCGGTCGTTTTCCCTTTCGGATTTTGATCATGTTGATGTGAGTGGTGCGTTTGAGATTCGAATCCGGCAGGTGCCGGATTATGCCGTAACGGTTGAAGGAGATAATAACCTGTTGGAGTATGTGGTGGCACGTATGGAGGGGCGCACCCTTGATATTGGTTTGCGGGATGGGGTGCGTATTGCTCCTACCAAAAAAATGATCCTTTATATCAGCGCCCCGGAAATAAAGAAAGTGGAAACTTCGGGTGCCTGTGATTTGAAAGTTTCTGCACCGGGACTGCAAACAGATTATTTTGACTTAGACATGAGCGGAGCATCCAAAGCAAAGATAGATCAGATTACTGCCCGGAAAATTGAGGTGGAGGTCAGCGGAGCAACCTCCGTAATGCTCAAAGGCAGTACTGATGTATTGGATATTGATGCCAGCGGAGCATCGAAAGTCAATTGTTATGAGCTGAAGGCACAGGATGTATCCGTTGACATTTCAGGAGCAGGAATTGCCAAGGTCAATGCTTCCCGGAACCTTGACGTAGATATCAGCGGAAGCGGGAGAGTACATTATAAAGGAGATCCTGAAAATATTCGCAAAGAAGTTTCCGGTGCTGCTACTATCCGTCCGGCAAAATAAATTACAGGGGAAAGAGAATAGCAACGGATACCGGCATTCTGCTGCTTTTGTGTCCATGTGTGTTTTCTTCCCGTTTATTCAGGAATTTCTGAAAAACCGCTTTAATGCCGGCAAAACAAACAACCTGTTTTTTACAGAGACAAATCGCAGCGGGAGATAGATCTCATACAGGAATTCGGACATCAGTACCGTGCCTGTGAAATCAAATCTGCCGAAAATTTCAATTCAGATTTTTTAGAAATTTAGATTATCTGAAAAAACTATTAGGAGATGATTTGCTGTCCACAAAATTGATTTTTGACGGCAAAACCGAAATTGATGCTGCCGATGGCGGAACGCTGAACTTTAGAAATATTCACCAGGAAGTCAGATAAACTGCAATGCCAATTAGAAGTTATTTAAAAGCGGTTTGTAAGTCGCAGGCTTTCATTTCAATAGCTACCCAAATACAAAAAGGCTTTCCTACCTGAAAACCTTTTGCGGACGGGACGGGACTCGAACTCGTCTCTATGTCCATAGAGACCGTGACAGGTCGGCATTCTAACCAAATTGGAGTGCAATATTTTTACTTCCCTGAATAATTTGTTCAAAATATGCTTTGTTTCCTCGTTTTAGTTTTTTTTCACGAATAAGCATACTTTTTTTATCCGGCAATTCTTCAACATACACTAAAATCCAGGGACGTTTAGCAGAGGTGTAATGGCTTAATCCTTCATTGTGCTGTGCTAATCTGGCAATAGGATTTTGAGTGGAACCCTTATAATAAGTTCCGTCAACTATACTTTGAATTATATAAACATAATAGGGCATAAAAAACAAAAAAGGCTTTCTTAATCGAAAGCCTTTTTGCGGACCGGACGGGACTCGAACCCGTCTCTATGACCATAGAGACCGTGACAGGTCGGCATTCTAATCAAAATGCAACATTCCGTACCGTGCTAAACTTTCTTTCAAAAAAAGCAAAAAGGCTTTCTTAATCGAAAGCCTTTTTGCGGACCGGACGGGACTCGAACCCGTCTCTATGACCATAGAGACCGTGACAGGTCGGCATTCTAATCAAAATGCAACATTCCGTACCGTGCTAAACTTTCTTTCAAAAAAAGCAAAAAAGGCTTTCTTAATGGAAAGCCTTTTTGCGGACCGGACGGGACTCGAACCCGCGACCTCCGCCGTGACAGGGCGGCATTCTAACCAACTGAACTACCGATCCGGTTCCTTAAACGGAGGGCAAAGGTAAAAGATGTTTAGTAAAAAACAAACAGTCCGTTGAAATATTTTTTGCTCATACCGCCAATCTGGCTTGTCGGGTATTTTGGCTAACTTTATACCATTGATCACATAAAATTTATCAGACAATGCAACATTATAAAACGCTCTTAGAAGCATTAGAAGGTTTAAAGAAGGAAGGCTATACCGAAGATTTCAATTTGAAGGAAAGCTGTATTGTATGTCATGGAAAGAATCTTCAGCTATTTCATGACGATTTTGAAATTGATAACACCTTCCGTTTTGATAACGATACCGACCCCGCAGATCAATCTATTGTTTATGCCATTTCCTCGGAAAAATACCAGGTGAAAGGCATATTGATCAACAGCTACGGTATTTATTCCGACGATACTACCGATGAAATGGTGGAGAAACTGAAATGATTTTTACCAAAAACATTTTCACCTCAATTAAAAAAAACCGCTCTAAAGCGGTTTTGTAATACGGTTTTTGAAAGATTGTTTAAGAGTCCGTCCGGCAGACAATCCGCCCGCCCCCGGCATAATATTGCTGCCAGTAAGCTTCTCCCAGGTTGCTGATGGTTACCCCCTGACTCCTGGAAGCATGAACGAAATTCCCCCGGGATAAATACACGCCTACATGTGATATACTGCTGCTGCGAATCTTGAAAAATACCAGATCGCCTTCTTTCAGTTCGGTTTTGGAAAAGAGGCGCATAGTAGCGGCAAACTGTTCTCCTGCCGTACGAAGCAAATCAGTATTATATACATCGTTGTACAATTCCTGTACAAAAGCAGAGCAGTCAATACCCCGCTTTGAAGTACCCCCCAAACGGTATGGTGTTCCGTACCAGCTTTCTATAAAAGAATACAGGCTGAAATTCTGCAACTTGCCTAAGCGGATGGCATCAAAAGCGCTTATGGCGCCACCGGCAATGTTCAAAGGACTATACACCCTTAACAGGGATTCCAAATCAAGCCGCTCCACATTATGGGTAACGGCATTCACCAAAACAGGTTCTTTTTCGATGTTTAAGCCAGGAATAAACGGCAATTTCTCAGCGCTCTCAATACCGATTTTCTTATAGGTTCGTTGCGTTTTGTGACTAACTACAGTCTGCTTTACCGCAGTACAGGAACCTAACAAAAAAGGCAATACAGATACCGTTAGTAAAGTTCTGATCGCTTTCATTAGCGTTGTTATATTTCAATAATATTTCAATTAAGACCGTGCAAAACTATATAAAAATTTTATTTAGCCAAGCCTCTGGAAGTATAAAATATAAAACCATAGATAATCCTGCTGCTTTGACTGTAGGTTTTCCAATTTTAATTCTTACTGTTCCTTTGTTTCACGCAAAGAAACTACGATAACGAAGAAACAAAGACATACAGCTATTCCCACCTCTATCGTTGTATCTTTGTAATCTTTGCGTCTTTGTGTGAAAAATACGTTCAATTATTTTTCCATAAACCAAATAAGAACGTTTTTCCTGAGCAGAGAAGATCAACCTAAGATTTGCCTGATTATGTGTACCTGCACAGGGAATCATAAAATCACATTTTGTGGAAATCTTCATTTGTCAAATACCGGCTGAAATGCATTATATTTGTATAAAACGATGTCGCTTATGTTTAATGACGATGATTTCTGGAGCGATGATTTGCCGGAAAAGTCTATATATGAATTGTTGTCTCAATATGAACTTGCCAAAAATGGTGCATCCGGTGTGTTTTTAGATGAAGAGGAATATGAATTGATTATTGATCATTTTCTGCATAATAGCCAGGAAGTAGAAGCACTACAGGCCTGTGATATTGCACTTACCTTCCATCCCTTCGCCACAGAGCTGATGCTCTATAAAGCCGAAATATTATTTCAGGGTCAGAAATACGGACAGGCGCTCAAGGCATTGGACAGCTTAGAAGAATTGGAAAAAAACGTACTTCACGCACTTCTGCTCCGTTCTGATATCTTTCTGGCACAACTCAAACCGGAAATGGCCATTGCCCTCTTAGAAGAACGGGCACAGTATTTTACCGGGGAAGAATTAGTGGAAATCCTGCATGAGCTGGCGGATATTTATGATGAGTACGAAGATTTTGAAGCCGTATTTGCTACGCTGAAACGTATCCTGGAAATTGACCTTAAAAACGATGAAGCGTTGCATAAGATCTGCTTCTGGGCCGATTTTACCGCTAAGAATGAAGAAAGCAAAATGCTGCATCAGCATATCATTGATGAAGACCCCTATAATACGCTGGCCTGGTTCAACCTGGGAGCAGCATTTCAGGGGTTGAAACAATATGAAGAAGCCATTGATGCTTATGAATATTGTCTCGCTATTGATGAGAAATTTGAGTCGGCATACCGGAACATGGCAGATGCCTATATGCGCCTGCGCCGCTACGACAAGGCCATAGAATCGCTGCAGAAAAACCTGGAACTGAGCAAGCCCGAAGATGTGATCTTCGAGGCCTTGGGCAATTGTTTTGAAAAACAAAAGGACTTCGACCGGGCACGTCATTATTACCGCCAGGCTATCCTGCTCAATCCGGCGGATGATGCCATATTCTACCGCATCGGTGAAACTTATTCCCGCGAACAACAATGGGAAAAAGCTATGAAGGCTTATTCCTCGGCACTATACCTCAATAAGTCCAATGCCGCTTACTGTCTGGCTATCGGTAACTGTTTGCTGGAATTGGACGCCGCCAGCGAAGCATTAGTCTGTTTCCTGAATGCCGTACAGTTGAAACCCAACAATAAATCTACCTGGATGGCACTGATCAAAGGGCTGTATTATAACCGGTACTATGATGATATGCTGGATCAGATTACTATTGCAAGGGAAAATTGTGGCGATAAAGTGGATTTTGACTATTATCAGTCCGCAGCTTTGTTTGCATTAGGTAAATCAAAAGAAGCGTTGCTTTATTTGGAAAAGGCACTGCGTGAGGCGCCGCAGCGCATGAAGGTGATTACCGGCTTGAATCCCGACCTGCTGCAGCGCAAGCCGGTAGCCGACCTTGTTGTGAAATACAAGAAAAGGAAATAAGGAAAAATTTTCCTGGGTAAACAGAGCATTTCTTTTTGAGGTATTATTAAGATAGGATAATATACACTCCATTTTTATGTCAAAAAATAATATTTATTCCCTTTATTTTCAGAAGGGGCTGTCTAAAAAGCCTCTTAAAGATTAATCCCCGATACAAAAAAGTGTCGGGGATTTTTTTGTTTGTTCGCCAAGAGATTGTATCTTGACGTTGCGATTACAAACAATATGAAAGTACAATTCAAATCTTTACCCGCCAACAGTCCTTCACTTTTTGCTGAGAATATTTTTGATAAGATAGCTGCCGACCATCCTGTTCGGTTGGTAAATGAAGTAGTGAACAATCTCGATATTGAGCATATTGTAGAGCAATACAAAGGAGGCGGCACGACGAGCTTCCATCCACGCATGATGATAAAAGTATTGTTCTATGCCTATTTAAGCAATACTTATTCCTGCCGTAAAATAGAAAAAGCGTTACAGGAAAATATACACTTCATGTGGCTTTCGGGCAATAGCCTGCCGGATTACCGAAGCATTAATTATACGATAGTGATATTTTAAACAGACCAAAAAGAGTTTAAAGAAAAATAGCTGTAAGCGCAAATAGATTTGATGATCTTTGGGGTCATGTTTCCTATGGTTTGAGTAAAGAATTCGCTGATTT
>Ga0222419_100166_pt1 | contig 111309 bp, 109 predicted proteins | sample 1B20Ametagenome_FD_182474 | JGI IMG/M metagenome (GOLD analysis project Ga0222419, IMG submission 182474) | Enriched microbial communities from leaf-cutter ant dump, University of Wisconsin, Madison, United States - 1B20A (version 2) | ecosystem: Environmental > Terrestrial > Nest > Insects... | reverse complement strand
TCTTTTTTAAAGGCATTACGTAGTAAATAATCCTTTAATATACTGAATGTCAGCTTTTTATCAAAATTTAAAAGAACTTATTTTATTGATTTTTAATCAATTATAATTTTTGTCGTGTACTAAAAAAGATATTATAAAAAGTTAAAGGTTGCAGTTGTTGGTGCAGGTACTGCTGGCTGCACTGCTGCATATACATTAGGTAAACAAGGACACAAAGTCTTGTTGTTTGATGCGCAAGACCGTGTGTTGGCGACTGTGCGAGCCAGATTTGCAGAGAAAGCTTCAATTTAGTTTCAGGGAGCACTGTTTCTTATGGGTGATTTTATATCTTCATATCAATGAAATAATTACTGGAACTTGGACATATTGATAAATTGGTAAAATGGAATGTAAAGACACGAGTCATTGACATTGATAAGCAACGATACAAGGACGATATCGTCGGTTACTTCTTCGGGATTTGTACTGTCATTGACGTTGATAAGCAACGATACAAGGCGAATTTTGTACAAATAGCCACATTTTTGAAAATACTGGCTTTAGGTTTATTGGTTTCAAAAATAGTTAAAACTATGGACCTTCAGTCCATTTTGCTTTCAGCTTCTAAAAATTTTAATTATTAACCCAACGAAATTAGAACGCACTTTTGATTAACTGTAATTAATTGAAATATTGGTATTTATGAAATTTAAAATATCATTATATTACCGTCGTGTTAATAGCCACGGATTACGCAGATTATCACGGATTTCTAATTTGTGTTTGAAGCCGACGAAAGCGAACTTTCAGTTCGCAACAAAAACTATGGACTGAAAGTCCACAGTGGTTTATTTTTTCCACTTTATTGCCAAATTAATATTTACGAAAGTTTAGTAAATTTACACTCATTAAATTAAATTCAAATGAAAATCAGATTCATCATTATCGCTTTTGGACTTTTAATTTTTGTTTCGTGCGGAAAACAGGATAATGCTCAAACTGCTGAAAACCAACAGGAAGATATAACGGAAAATTCAGATCAGGATTTGATTGTGACAAAGGATATCGAATATACGGTGGACGGAAAACAGTACAAATCTCATTTGGCTTATGACGGAATGATCAGCGGTGAAAGACCGGTTGTTTATATTTTGCCCGAATGGTGGGGGACCACCGATTATGCAAAAAGCAGAGCCAATCAGATTGCTGAATTGGGTTATCTGGCTGTAGTGGTCGATATGTTTGGCGAAGGCGGTTTTGTGGATATACCCGAAAAAGCGCAGCAGCAGACCCAACCGATTTATGAAAATCCGGATTTTGCCAAAAAACTTTTTGAAGCTGCAATCGATCATTCAAAAACTCTGGAAGAAGCGGATGACACCAAACTCGCAGCCATCGGTTATTGTTTTGGCGGTGCAATGGTTTTGAATTTTGCAAGAGAAGGCGAACCGCTGAAAGGCGTGGTAAGTTTTCACGGAAATCTTTCGACCGGAGTGAAAATCTCGTCAAATGCTGTTCCGATGCTGGTTTTGAACGGTGAAGCCGACAGTTTTATTTCGGCAGAAGACATTCAATCATTCAAAGATGAAATGAACAAAGGCGGAGTTGATTTTACTTTTATAAATTATCCGGGTGCGCTTCATTCGTTTACAAATCCCGAAGCCACCGAGGTCGGAAAGAAATTCGGAATGAATATCGCATACAACAAAGAGGCAGACGAAGCTTCCTGGAATGAAATGAAATCTTTTCTGGCGAAGATTTTTGAATAATAAATTCATTTAACCGAATCAATCTTGATCAAAAATTCGGATCAAAACAGACTTTACAATGATGTCGAATTTCTGACTTCAATTTTTCCTTTCAGGAATTTTAAAAATATTGAAAGTCTGAGAAAAGCAGCTGCTTACATCAAAAATGAATTTGATAAAACCGGTCTGCTGACCAAAATTCAGACTTGGGAAGCTGACGGAAATATTTATGAAAATGTGATTGCATCTTATCTGCCCGAACAAAAACTCAGATTTATAGTCGGTGCGCATTATGATGTGTACAAAGACCAGCCCGGAGCCGACGACAATGCAAGCGGTGTGGCGGGTTTGATTGAACTGGCAAGACTGTTTGCAGAATCCGGAACCAAACCCGAATACGGAATTGATTTTGTTTCCTATTGTCTGGAAGAACCTCCGTTTTTCAGAAAAAAAGAAATGGGCAGTTATGTTCATTCGGAATCGGTTCATAGCGCCGGAAAGGAAATCATCGGTATGATTTCGATTGAAATGATCGGTTATTACGGTGAAAAGCAAAACCGTTCGGCAGATTATGAAAATTTTTTGGTGATTTCGGGCATCAAAAAATTTGAAGCATTCAATTCAAAACTAACTGCGCTGCTGAGAGAAGCGGACGAAATGATCATCAGAAAGGTTTCTTATGCGGATGACGCCAAAAACAACGGTCCGTCGGATCATCGGAATTATTGGAAATTCGACTATCCTGCGGTGATGCTGATCGGAACTTCAAAAGAAAAAAATCCGAATTATCACAAAGACAGCGACACGATTGAAACGCTCGATTTTGAAGTGATGTCAAAAGCGGTCAGAACGATTGCAAACGCGGTTTTTAATTTTTAAAAGAAGCTCAGTCTCAAAGTCAGTTTGACCAAAAAATTTCTTTTGAAATCGTCATAGGCATAATTTCCGATTCGGTAATAAGCGCCCGCACCGAGGACTCCAAAGAGAATCTGATTCATTTCAACGCCGGCTTCCTGATAAATTTTATTCGGGATTTTGAAAGAGAAATCCTGATGATTTTCACGATGTCTCATATCGCCATAGACACCTTTGTAGATGAAATCCGGAAAGATTTCGGCTCCCAGAAATTTGAAACCTGCGATTTTGTGAGAAATTCCGAACATCACATAGCGATCCGAATAAAATTCGCCCGGACGCATGGTTTCAAAATTGTTCAAACCCGCAAGTTCCACATATTTGAAGGTGCGGTCATGAAATCTTGAATTCCCCATTGCTTCAAAAAGATTGAAAATCGGGGTGTCGCCATAGACCGCACCGGCTCTCAGCTGAACATTGGTTCTGCCCAGAAAAGTACGGAACAGGTCGCGGTACATAAAGTTGATCTTTGTGGGTGTATAGTCCGAATTGAAAACATTCCAGCCCTGACTCACCGTCAGATAAAAGACCGGAAGACCGCTGCTGATGGTGACTTTTCCGTATGGCGTTCTGACGATCTGTTCTTTCGGTGCCCATCGCAAAGCGAGCTCGGTATCGAACGAAATAAAATTTTCATCCGGCCGGTTGTCCTGATAACGGTAATTGAATTTTGCTTCTTTTTCGCTGTAAATACCCGAAATCCTGAAAGTCAGATTTTGAAACAGATCCTGCTGATAGCCAACCGTCGCTTCCTGATAACTGTAATAAACGTCGTTGTAAATATTGACAAAATTATTGGTCAGATATTTCAGATAATTGTTTTCGAGTTCAAAAGAATTTCGACCCGACGGTTCCACATCTTTTTCATAATTTGCAAAAATCTTTCCCGAATAAGGTTTGTTCACAAAAACGTCAATACCGCCGCCATATTTGAATTTTTTGTCTTTCAGCCCGTAAGCGCCGTATCCGTTGAGTGAGAAATTTTTGTTGAATTTATAATTTGTACTTCCGCCCAAACCGAGCCTGAACCCTTCAAAACTGTTGTAATTGACCAGCCGGGTGATGTCCAGATCATAGTTTCCGATCGCATATTTTCCGCCCGAGCTGAGGACTCTCAACAGTTTGATGTTTTTGTCCATCTTGTATTTCTGACCGATGGAATCAATCTTCACATAAGTATTTTCTTCCATCTCGGTCAGTTCGCTGTCCCTGTATTCTGCAAGTGTCCGGTCAGAATCTTCCATTGATTCCAGGTCGATTTCGTTTGAATATCCCTTAAATTCCTTTCGGCTGAAATCAACCGGTGATTCAATGTCTTTGTACGAAGAAGTGAGATGAAGCCATACTTTTTCTTTCTTTTTAATGGTGTCCAATTTTGTTGAACCGTCAGCGAGAATCGAATCTTTCACCGTCGGATAGCTGATTTCGCCGCCGTCCATCCTGAGCCGCTGCTGTTTCGGAAACCAGTAACCTTTGAAATTTGTCCAATCCATTTCGAGCTCGGCTACATTGGTTTCAGAAAGATTTTCGGCATAAAATCTGACCAGTGCTTTGCTTGATTTTTCAATCCAGAGATAACCTTTGATTTTCTGTTTCCGGTTGGTCTGATTCAGCGGGAAAAATGCAATCATATATACTTCTTTCCCTTCCACCGTATCGGTTCCGGCAATCCGGTATCTGTATTCCCTCAAACCCGAATTTGAAATCGGATTGATAAATTCTCTGAAAAAGAATTTGAATTTGTCTTCATTGAAATTGGTCGAAATCGGCTGCATTGCCGCAAATTCATACATCGGAAGTTTGGTGCCCGACACCCGTGTTGCCTTTACAATGTTTTTGATTCCGTATTTTTCGGAAAATTTATGATCCATCGCTCTTTCGCCCAGCATCAGGTGGCTGCTTTCGAGCAGTCGGCGGACATCGTTGTAACTCGAATCGCTTTTTGTTTTTGGAAAAAGTATATAGGGCATCGAATCGGTTGATGCGGTTACCAGAAATTTTGAATAACTCTTGTATTCGTAGGTTTTCAAATTTTCAATGCTGTTTTTTTTCCGGTTTGTAATTGCCAGTCTGATGATTTCTCTTGCTTTTTCGTCATTTCCGGCCAGCTCCGTGGTTTCGAGCTCGATGGAAATAGGCTGAAGCTGCACGATGATGTCCTTACCGTACAGATACAGTTTTTTTTCCTGGTAACCGTCAAAAACCAGCGAAACATGATTGATTCCCGAAGCGACCGTAAAAATTCCTTTGGAATTGGTCTGTCCCAATTCACGATTTTCATTGTCGATTACAAACACACCCTGAAGCGGCTGATCCTCCATAAACCCGTCCATTACGGTAATTTTGGTCTGCGCGCACAGCAGTTGTGAAAATATGAGAAGACCTAAGAATAAAGGTTTGAACATAGCTTTCAAATAACGAACAAAAATACATAAAGTTTTATCATCTGAAATTGAAAGTCCAAAATTGAAAAATTGTATAATGTATATTGTATTGTTTCAAGTTTACTTGGAACCTGAAACTTAAACCACCTCCTAAAACTTATACCTCAACTGCGCCAAAAAGTATCTCCCCAACAGTTCTCGTGTGTTGATGATCGTCTGATTGGTCGTTGCATCAAAACTTGAACTTACCAATCTGTCATCGCCCAAGAGATTTCCGGCGATCAATGTCAGATAGGTTGCCTTTGCCACATGGAAACGAAGCGATGCATTCAGCGCCTGATTCTTATTGATCAGCTCGTTGTCGGTGTATTGAAGATTGTACGAATAATCGGTTTGGAAAAGAAATTTGTCCGAAATCGACCAGGCAAGTCTTCCAAACGGTCGCCAGGTTTCAAATTTGGTATCGACCAGCGATTTGAAATTACTCAAAGAATAATTCAGTCCCAGATCAAATTCGACTTTCTTTTTGATTTTGAATTTATTGGTCAGTGTATAATTCTGATTCAGCGAACTGTTTTCGGTCTGACTGTCAACCACATTCATATTTCCACCCGCATCAAATTCGGGTCTTCTGATGGTTGTAAAATACTGAAGATAAGAGATATTTGAATTCAGACTCAGTGAATAAAATCTTGAAAATCTTTTCTGTCCGCCAAAATAAAACGACAGCGTCTGATCTTTTTCGGGGTTGTTGATCAGCGAATTGTGCTGAGGCATCACGCTCATATCCGATCTCGACTGAATATTGTCAACGATGCGGCTGTAATTCAAACCGGTATAGAAATTCAGAAAACTGAAAGAATTGAAATAACCGTAACTCAGATTTGCATTGTGATAAAGCGACTGCTTCAGACCGAGAAAACCGCTGTAAACCGAATAATAGTTTTCAACTTCATAGCCGTCCGAAAGATCGGTCAGATTGGGAAGTTTGTAATTTTGCTGATAAGACAGACGGATGTTTTGAGAATTGTTCGGTTTGATTTCAAGAGCCGCATGCGGTAATATTCTGGTCAGATTGAGCGAATGAGAACCGTTTTTGGTCTGAGTGCTTTCTCTGAAATTATGCAATCCCAAACCTGCATCGAGTTTGAATGCACCCCATTTTTTTGTGTAAGTCAGGTCGGTGTACAATTCGGTGAAATCAAAATTTGAATCAGTCAGAAAATTATTTTGGCTGATCAGCTGATCCGATTCGTAAATTTTATTGACAAGATCCTGCCAGCTGAAATTGGAACCGATCTTAATCCTCAGATTGCTGGTGTTTGTAATGAGATGATTGTAAATCCCGTACACCTGCAGATTTTGGATTTTCAGTCTTTTATTTTGTTTCAGATCGAAAAAACCAATGCTGTCGATGATTAGCGGAACCGCATCTGCGGTAATCATCAGATCGGGACGCTGATTGCTGAATTGGTGTCGGACATAGATTCCGAGATTGTCATTGCTTCCGATTTTTCGGATATAAGACAAATTGTGTCTGAAACTGAGCGAGTTGTTTTTTAGGATATTGTCTCTTTCGCCGGTCGAAACATCATTCAGAAAAGTATTTGCAAACTGTCTGCTGTCGTTTTCGAGATAATTGAATGTTGCACGATATTTCCACTGTTCGCGGTTGTTCGGCGTATAATCCAGACGATATCTGCCAAGTGTTGAAAGCAGCCGCTGGTCGTTTCTGTTTTCATCTCTGAAATTCATGTTTTCACCAATCCTTTCCTGTGTGGACTGAAAACTCAGATCATTGTAATTGAACAATAGAAAACCGTTTGTAAAAACCTTTTTGTTGGGTTCGTATCCAAAGTGAAGTGCGCTGAGGAAAGCATCCATTTCTGCTGCATTCTGAGCGGTTCCCAGACTGATCCGGTTGGGTTCTTCACGAATCGAAAAACTGCTTCCGTCTTCCATAAATTCAGAAAAACCGCCGAGAAATGTAAAATAATCTTCGGTGGTAAACACTTCTTTTCCGTAGGTATTGTAATCGGTAATCGAAGTCATATCGGTTTTTGGGCTGAAATAAAACAGTTTTGACTGCACATCATAGTGTTTGTCGGCATCACCGCCTTCTGTCAGCGTGCCGAACAGCAGACTTTTCTTGTCTTCTTTGAGCTCGATATTGAGCATCGCTTCCTCATCGTCAGACAGCGAATTTGAAAAAGGATTTGCTTTAAATTTTTTATTGAGTTGTACTTTGTCGATGGCATCGGCGGGCAGGTTTTTGGTCAGCAGTTTTGTATTTCCGCCGAGCACCTCGCGATTTCCGACTTTGATGGTTGTAATTTCCTTTCCTTCATAATACACCTTACCGTTTTCAACCTGAAGACCGGGCAGTTTTTTGAGCAGATCTTCCAAATTTTCATCTGCCGCCGTTCTGAACGAATCCGCATCATATTCAATGGTATCGCCTTTGACCGTAATCGGTCTTCTTGCCTGAATCACTGCTTCGCCAAGTGTGATTGAAGTTTTCTTCAGTTTGAATTTCAGTGTTTTGGATTTGTCGAGATGAACTTTTTGTTCATAGGATTCAAAATCAAAATGTTCGATTTCAACATCATAATCCTGACCGCAGGCCAGATCGATTGAAAAGAAACCTTCGTTGTCTGTAAAACCAAATCCGGCGCCTTCATTTTTTGAATTAAAGACTGAAATCGAAGCATCAAAAACGGGCAGATTCAGACTGTCGCGTACTTCGCCTCTGAGTTTGCAGTCGTTTTGTGCAGACAGGACTGAAGAAATCATTCCAAAGATAAATGAAAGATACAGAACGGATTTGTGCATTGAGATTCTTTTCGGAATTAGTATCCTGATTTTCGGATTTGTTACAGCCGAATTGTTAAAGATTGGTTTTTTAATTTCTTTTAATCCTTATCAACACCTCCGCCCAAATAGTCTTTTTCCTTCTGACTTTGAAGTTCTTTTTGCTTTTTTAATTCTTCGGGAGTCAGTATTTTCTTTTTGTCAAAATTTGGAATCAGTTTTTTGTCCGGATCAAGCTTTGTGATTTTTCCGGCTTTAAAATGATATGAATTGATAAAATATGCCAATCCGATTTCTGAATTTACATCAATATCAATTTCCAGAATCAGTCCGGGCAATCCCCAATAAAGATACGGTCCCTGGGGCATTTTTATATCGGGCGCATACCAGGCAGTAATTTCTGTATCTTCCTCCAGACCTTTTGCAGTCGCTTTTTTAAGCCTGTATCCCAAAACTTCTTTTTCTTCCGAATAATCAGTGTTCCAGTCAAAATGATACAAAGAATCCTGAATCATAATTTTTTTGCCATTCGGAATCATATAGATTTTATTTATCAGATTTCTGTACAATACCAAACCTGAATTATTTGAAAATGTGACTGTGTTGCCATTACTTTCAAATACGCTGCTTTCGGTCTGGGAATTATCCAGTTTGGCTATATAATTAAAAACTGATTCATTTTCATCACATATCAATATATAAGACATTTCCTCAGTAAAGTTTCTCTTGTTTCTTTCAACGACTTCTCTGTCAGGATTATTTATATTGGATTCGTAAAATTTATTTTCATCGATATCAAAATATTTCACAAATTCAACTTCATACATTTCAGTTTGTGAAAATGAATTGATTGAAAATAAAAGCAGCAGTGTATTTATTAGTGTTTTCATAAAAATTGGAATTTAAATAAGTAAAATCTGATTGGATTTAATCTTTGTCAATTCCCTGTTCATTATTCCACATTTGGTTTCTTTTTTCATTTGCTTCCTGGAAAATAGCGTCAATTTCTTCTGCTCTGATCAGCTCCCCTTGATTAGGTTTGTTGATTTTCGGATTATTTTTCAGCTTTTTGATTGAATCTGCATAGTATTTTATAATAACCGGATACTGCTTATGACGAGATTCAATATCAAATATCAGACCTGGAAGCCCCCAGTAGTCTGCCGGTCCATGCGCAATAGGGATCTTTGGAGCATACCAGACGTTGATAATTTCCGTTTCGGTCTCTGCTGTTGCCTTTTTTAATGTGTAACCCATGATTTCCTTTGTTTCTGTGGTAATGGTCCAATTCCAATTCTTCAGTGGATCGAGGGAATGATATTTCCGATCATATACCACGAAATCCTTCATGGTGACAGAATCTGTCAAATTATGATAGGTTGTACCGAAACCGGCAGGAGCATGTTTGATGACAGGTTTGTCGGGATCCTGTTCGTTTGAGATTTTTTCAATATAAGTAAAAGATGATTCCTTACCTGAAATCAGCATTTTATAGGTTGCAGCTTCGGGTTCTTCGTTCATCTTTACCTGTTCGCGTCCGTATTCGCCTGCCTTCATCATTTCCTCTTTGATTTCCTCTGATAACTCCTGACGCAGTTCCGCAGAATATTGAATTTCAAAATTTTGGGCGTTCAGATATGAGATAAAAGAGAAGCAGATAATTATTGAATATTTAATCATTTCTTTGATTTTTTGTTAAATATAGTAAGATACTCCAAACCTTTTTAAGGTCTGGAGTAACTTTATTAAAAATTAAACTCTTTCTTCAGCTCCAATTGATCATGATCTTTTACAGGTGGGTCACTCTCGCCGGATTCATTTCCGGTTTCTGTTACTTCTACCATTTGACCATACATCTCATCGTCTTCCACACAACTTACCATTGTTGTAAAAAGAAATAGTAGCGCAAGTATTTTCCATATAAATTCTCTTCTGACTCTCATTTTCTTTAATTTTTAGACGTTTCGAAGTTTTTATTTAATTTACTGATATACAAATGGTTGTTGTTTGAATTCATCAATTGTTACGTAACAATTGATGAATTGTTACATATAAATTGGTATATTAATTATCTGATAATTAACCATTTAATTTATTAAATTCAAAAAATTAAAATCTTAACTAAAATCTTTTAATGATTGGTACGTATTTTATGTATATTTAGACGTCTAATCATGAAATTCAGATGAAAAGGCTTGGTTTGTTTTTATGGATTATATTTTTGGTCCTTCTGAACGGTAAATTGGTGTTTGGTCAAAAACTTTCAGATTTGGCGCAACTGCCATACGAAGAGCTGAAAGAAAAATACCATTCATTGGATAAAAACAAACCCGAAGCTCTGGTTTATGTAAAGGCTCTAATTCTGAAAGCCAAAATAGAAAACAATGCCAAACAGTTGTTCTCAGGCTATAGAACTGCTGCAAATTATTCTCAATTGTCCGAAAAACTCGCCTATGCAGACAGTATGGTATGGGCAGCTGAAAAGACAAAAGACAATGATATTTTAGGAAGCGCATGGATTTCAAAAGGTGTGATTTTTTATAATTTAAGAGATTATCGTTTGTCTTTGGACGCATATTACAAAGCAGAAGCATATTTAAAAGAAAGTAAAGATGAATACCAAAAACACAAAGTTTTATATAACCTTGCCTTGGTCAATTCTTATTTGGGCAATACAGATATAGCGCTGACAAAATACGAAGAATGCAAAACTCATTTTTTTGCAGCCATTAAAACTTCTATCCATCCCAACGAGGAATACAACAACCGGAAATATTATCTTTTTACACTTCACCGTCTGGCAAATTTGTATCAGTCAAAAGGAGAATTTAAAAAATCAGGAGAATTGATTGAAACAGGTTTAAAAGAATCTGATGATAAAGAATTCTGGTATGAAAGGGCACTGATTGAAAAATCGCTTGGCATACAGCAGTTTTCCGAAAATAAATACAATCTGTCAATACAAACTTTAAACGGTCTGGTTCCGCTGTTTGACAAAGAAGATGATTTTGACTGGGTGGCAGTTTGTGATTTTTATATCGGAAAGAATTATATGGCACTGAATCAAAAAGAGAATGCACTTGTTTATTTTCGGAAAGTAGATTCTGTTTTTCTGGCAAGGAATTATATCAATCCCGAACTCAGGGAAGCACAGCAGATTTTGCTTACTCACTACAAAGAAAAAAAGGACAAAGATGAGCAGTTGCATTATATAAGCCGTTTACTGGAAATCAACGAACTGACTGAAACAGATTTTGCTTATCTGAATACGATACTGCATCAAAAGAAAGAATTTGAAACGGCCCAATTGCTGTCAGAAAAGAAAAAACTTGAAAAAAGCAAAAAGGCACAGTCATCCTTTTATATGGTTTTTTTATTTACAGCCGGCTTCCTGCTTTCAGGCACTGTTTTTTGGCTGTATAAAGCAAATCGTAAAAACAGACAGCTGAAACTGAAAATCCGGCAACTTTTGGAACGTCCGGTGATTGATTCCATTACCGATGACTTAAAACAGAAAAACAAAAAGTCTGCACAGTTGGATGATGAAAAAACGGTTGAACTGCTTGAAAAATTAAAAACTTTTGAAATTCAAAAGGGTTATTTGCAAAAAGGTCTGACATTGGAGATTCTGGCCAAAAAAATGGAATCCAACCGTCACTATCTTTCCGAAACCATCAACTCACAACTTGGTAAAAATTTTAATTCTTATTTGAATGAATTGAGAATTAACCATCTGATTGATGAACTGAAAACAAAACCCGGAAAAAGAAAATTTACCTGGGAAGCAATTTCCGAAGAATTGGGATATGCCAACCGCCAAAGTTTTACACGTGCATTTAAATCGGTAACAAAGGTTTCGCCTTCTTTTTTTATGGAAATCATGGAAAAAGAAAAATTGAATCCTGTACTGAAAGAGCAGAACCGGGAATTATAGAGTCATTGGTTTCTTAAAAACTGAAAGATTTTAACCTGATTTCAGCAGTTTGAAAATTCAGTCAAATTAATTTCAAAAACAGGATTTAAATCATAAACCGATTATTAAAACTGGCAGATTATTTGGGAAACTGTCAGAAAAAAAAGTCAATGATGAAAAAAATATTTATGCTTGCGGTGCTGATGATATCGGCAGCTGGTTTTGGTCAGAGTTTTATGGTTTCTGAAATGGAAATGCTGGCCGGCGGAAATTATCAGAATTTTAAAAAGGCGGTTGAAAACAAGGATTATTCTTATCTGGAAAGAACCGATCTCGGCAGAGGCGGTGCATCCGAGCTTTTTCAATACAACAAACAGTCGGTTGTGAAAAATCAGATCGGATATGAGCGTTCGGCTTCTGAAAAAAATCCGGTGATCCGATGGGAAACCGACAGTCGTGATGATTTTTATGAATTTGAAAATCAGCTGAAAACAGCAGGTTATGAAAAAACCGGAAAAAATAACGGAAGAAATTCAAGTTCGGTTGTTTATACAAAAGGAAAAAATTCTGTGACACTGAGCAGCAGTCTGAATCAGAATTCAGAAAAACCAAAATACAGTATTTCTGCGGTGATCAGATAATGATTTTGAAAACAGCAAAAAGAAGAGAGCCCGAAAAGGCTCTCTTTTTTTCGAGTTTAAGTTAAAAAACCAATCAGTTGAGACCGGTGATTACACCCTCTTTGTCAATATGCATCCCTTCCGCGGCGGGCGTTGCAGGCAGACCCGGCATACGCATGATGTCGCCAAGAATCGGAATGATAAATCCTGCGCCGGCAGCAAATTCGAATTCGCGGACATTGACTTTGAATCCGGTCGGACGGCCGATCTTTCTTTCGTCGTCGCTCAAAGATTTCTGGGTTTTTGCCATACAGATCGGCAGCCGGTCAAGACCGAGTTCATAAATCGATTTGAGCTGATTTTTTGCCTTGATCGAGTAGGTGACACCGTCTGCGCCGTAGATCTCTTTTGATATGGTTTCGATTTTTTCTTCCACCGGACGGTCAACTTCATAAATCCGTCTGAAACTGCTGCTTTTTGAATCAATGTTTTCAACCACAGCATGTGCAAGTTCTTTCATGCCGTCGCCGCCAAGCGTAAATTCCTTTGCAATCACAGCTTTCACATTCATTTCGCTGCATGCCTGTTTTACAAACTCGATTTCCTCATCCGAATCGGTTTGAAAATGATTGATGGCAACCAGCGGATGAAGTCCCATTTTGAAAGCGTTTTCAATGTGTTTTTTCAGATTTTCAATTCCGCTTTTTACGGCTTCCAGATTCGGTTTTCCGTATTCTTCCTTTTGGATCGCACCGCCCTGATATCTCAAAGCTCTGACGGTGGCAACAATCACATAGGCATCGGGTTTGAAACCGCCGTAATGACACTTGATGTGAAGAAATTTCTCAGCGCCCAGATCTGCACCAAAACCTGCTTCGGTCACCACATAATCTGAAAGCGACATACCCATTTTTGTACCGATGATCGAATTGGTTCCCTGAGCGATATTTCCAAACGGACCGCCGTGAAGTATTGCCGGATTTCCTTCCAAAGTCTGAACCAGATTGGGTTTGATCGCATCTTTGAGCAGTATCGCCATTGCGTTTTCAGCATTCAGATCGCGTGCAAAAACCGGTTTTTTGTCAAAAGTATAACCGACAAAAATATTGCCGAGTCTTTCCTTTAAATCTTCAAAATCATGACTCATACACAAGATCGCCATCACTTCTGATGCTGCCGTGATATTGAATCCTTCTTCGCGTGAAATCCCGTTGGCAGAACCGCCCAGACCGATCACGATATGACGAAGACTGCGGTCGTTCATGTCCATCACTCTTTTCCAGGCAACCGTCCTCGGATCGATATTCAGATTTCTGGTTTTGCTCTGAATGTTGTTGTCGATCAGCGCTGACAGCAGATTGTTTGCTTTTTCAATCGCAGAGAAATCACCCGTAAAATGAAGATTGATATCTTCCATCGGGATGACCTGTGCATATCCGCCGCCCGCAGCACCGCCTTTGATGCCGAAAACCGGACCCAGACTGGGTTCTCTCAAAACGGCTGTCGTTTTTTTTCCGATTTTGTTCATTCCGTCAGCCAGACCGACCGCAACCGTGGTTTTTCCTTCGCCCGCGGGTGTGGGATTGATCGCAGTCACCAGTATCAGTTTTGAATTTTTCATCTTTTCTTCGTCGATGAAACTCAGCGGAATTTTTGCTTTGTATTTTCCGTACAATTCAAGATCGTCGCCACTGATGCCCAGTTTCTCTGAAATTTCAGCAATCGGACGGATGTCTGCATTTTGAGCGATTTCAATATCGCTTGGAAAAGTTGTGTTGATCATAGTTTTAATTTTTTTTAATCGAATTTTAACAAGATTAAAATTAGAAACAACAGCAGACAAAAACTATGACCTGTCTTATCTTTTGAGCAGATTTAGATAATGAAAACGGCTGATTTGGCAGTCGATCAGCGGATGGTCAGAACACTGAGATCGGCAGCCGAACCGTTGAAGATATTGATATCGACTTTTCCTTTGATCCCTTTTGCATAACCGGTTTGGGTAAACTGCCAGCAGTGCCAGTTGCGGTTGGGAACATAGATGCTGTAATTTGCAATCCAGGTTGGATAGCGCGAGAAACCGGCCGACAGATAATTGTTGTAATAATGGCTGTGCGAATAAATCATCGGACGGACACCAAAATGATTTTCAACGATATTGAGCCAGTTTTGAATTCCGGTTTTCAGCCGGTCCATGCTTTGTTTGGTCGGCAGTTCTTCGATGTCGAGTATCGGTACAAAATCGCCGGGCATCAGTCGAACGTTTTGAATATAATTCTGTGCCTGAAGCGTTGAATTCTCATTGGGCCGGTAATAATGATATACACCGCCGATCATTTCGGATTGTCTGATCGCCTGCCAGTTTCTTCGGTAGGTCAGATCTCTTCCGTCCGCGCCCATGGTGGCTCTGACAAAGATGAATCGGATCGGATACTCATCATAAACCGTATTCAGTTTTTGCCATTCAATTTCGCCCTGATAATGAGAGATGTCGATTCCGATCAGCGCAGACGAATGATTTGACAGTATGGATCGGTTTCTGAAATCATCGGGTGTGTCGATTCTGATTTTCTCGATTCGATCGGTTTGATCGTTTCGGCTGCAGCCCGGAACGAACAAAATCAAAATCGGCAGTATAAATGCGGTTTTTTTCAGAATTCGAATTTTTGAAAGTTTGTTTGTCCAAATTAAAAAAACAAAATTAAAAAAAGCGGATCAGAATTTACCGAACCGCTTTTTGATTTTTTTTAATCAGTCGTCTTTGTCATTGATGACTTTGTAATATTCTTCTTTCAAATCTTCGATTTTGTCTTTCAATTCTTTTTTGACTTTTGTCGGAAAAGTTTTGAGTTTTCTCAGCTGCAGCGACAATACGATTGCGGATATACCCACAAAAATAAAGGTCAAAGCGGTAAATACCACCAATGAAAGTCCGGTAAAAATAGGATTGGCAAGCAGGATGATCGAAAATACGACACCCAGAATGCTGAGAATGGCCAGATTGCCCCAGTTCATCACGCCGTAGTTTTTCAGTTCAAAAGCAAATCCCAATCCCTGAAAAGAACGGAACATCAAACCAAAACCAATAAAGAGCGGAAGAACTGCATTGGCAAGCAATGGTCTTGCAGACAGCAGTATTCCGATTATCAGACTCAAAATCCCGCTAGCGAGATACCAGCCCCAGCCTTCCAGTTCATCCCGATTTTCAACCGAAAACCAGATGTCCAGAATACCCGAAATCAGAAATGAAAGACTAAAAAGAAGGGCCAGTGACTCATAGGCCTCAACCGGAACTGTGAAAACATACAGTCCGAATGCGATAAAAAGCACACCGATAATTGCGGATACATACCAATGTTTGACGGTGTTACGGATGGTTTTAAAAAATGTTGCCATAATTTTAGAATTTAATTTGTTAATATTTTTAATGTCAAAACCGTCCCAATGCAACATACGATTTCTGCTTTCGCCATTTTTCACAAACCGGAAATCAACTGTTTGCTGCAAATCAAATTTAAGCAAAAATATTCGAATAATCCAATCGGTTACCTTTGAGATTTAGTGTTGTAAAATGCTTAATTACAATGAATTGATTAAAAACGAAGAAATGATTTTAATCACCGGAATCCCGCCAATAATATAAAGGACCGGAGTTGTTTTCTTCCGAATTTGAAATTTAAAATGATCTGATTTCGACTTTTAATTTCTGAAACAGATTGTCGTTTTTAAAATTTTCAAGGTCTTTGTCAGTAACATGAACCGTCGGGTTGTTTCTGTGAATATCGATCAGTTTTTTTATCTGGTTTTCATATCTGTTCAGTGAATTTTCCAATTCTTCTTTTGAAAAACTGTCGGATGCAAGACTTAAAAATATTTCTCTTTTGAACTCAGCGATTGTTTTTTCAAAGGTATTTCGTGTGATTTCAGGCAGTTTGGCCGAATAGATTTCCTGATATTCGTTGATACACCCGATCAGTCTTTGAACCAGTTCCAGATCCTGAATTTCAGTCGATTTATTTTTTGCTGATATGAAATTGTTTAGAAATTCCTTCTCTTCATTTTTTAATCCGACTGATTTGTTTTTGTTGATGATTTCGCTTGAAATTCTTTCGGATATCTCAATGATTTTGGCTGTCGTCCTGTTTTTTGGCGACCAGATATTTCCGGTTAAATAGTCAGGTTCCCAAATTGAAAAATAATAGAAAACTCCATCATGACCGATTGGATTTGAAGATGAGAAATAGGTGTTTCTTAGCAGTTTTTTATACGAATCGTATAAAATCTGAACATCTTCTTTTTTAATTTCGGATCTGAATTGATTGACTTTTATCGTTTTCGGGTTTTTGCTCTCCCATAAGTTTTCTTCTGAAATATTTACGACTGCAATAAATTTATTTTTTTCGGTTTCCTCAATTTGAAAAACATATTCCGACTCAAAAGAAGGCAAAACCGTTAATCTCAATATGGGTTGAGCTGTAAGATTTTGAATCAGATTATTTTTGACACTCGACTGATGATCAAAAAGGTAATTACTCAAATCAAAAAGATTTTCATTTGGACTCAATCTTTGAGCATTGAGCTGTAAAGACCCAAAGCTGAAAATAATAAGAAAGAAATAAGCTGATTTTTTCATAAGAATTTAAATTCCGGGTTATAATGGTTTTTCTTTGCAGCGCAAATCGAATACACCATTGGAATTTTGTTTTCCAAATGTTTGATTCTGAATTTACCGGGTTCAAATTCAACCGTTTTTTCAAAACAATTGTAAGGTGAATAATCATACTCGTCAAACGAATTGATTTCGAGTCCGTTATTGATCAGGCTGTTCAGAACTTCGCTGATGCCGTGATTCCATGACACGCCGGACAGTGTCAGTTCGGCATCCCTGTCTGCATAAGTTCCGGTCTGGGTTTCTGAAATGGGACCCGAATTGAAATAATTGTAACCGATTTTTTCAAAATGATCGTCAAACATCCAAACGACCGGATGAAACTCGGCAAACACAAATTTTCCGTCGGATTTCAGAAAATCAGAAATAATTTTCGCCCATTTGTCCAGATCGGGCAGCCAGCCGATGGTGCCGTAGGTCGTGAAAACAATATCAAATTTCTGATTCAGATGTTCGGGCAGATCATAAATATTGCAACAGATAAACTTTGCATTTGAATCGGTCTGCTTTGCCAGCTGTTTAGCGCTGTCGATTGATTTGTCCGAAAGATCAACGCCGGTCACATCTGCGCCGAGTCTGCCGAGCGAAATGCTGTCCTGTCCAAAATGACACTGCAGATGAAGTATTGATTTCCCTTTTATATCGCCAAGCAGATTCAACTCAATGTCATTCAATGAGCTTTTTCCTTTCAGGAAATTATCAAGATCATAAAACGCTGATTTCAAATGCACTTCGGTTCTTTTGTTCCAGGACTGCCGGTTGATTTCTATATAATTATTTTCTGAATCCATTTTATTTCTGATTTAGAATCATTTATTCAAGCCACCAATTCTCATTGTTTTCAAAGAAAATATATTCAACTTCACTGACCAGAAATCTTTCGCTGTCATAATTTGGCTGACCGATGCAGATGATCCTGATGATCCCGTGATCTGTTTCACGGTAAATATCTGCTATGGTTTTGCCCTGATTTTCATAAGTGTACATCATCCCGTTTGTGTAGGAAATCTTTGGTTTGAAATCATACAGTTTCTGAATTGAATCCAGGCTGAAGTCATTGTAATAAAACCCAAAAACATTGTTGTAAATCGGCATATTAGTGTAGGTGAACAGGATCTGATTTTTTGGCAGCCGCAGATGTTTCCTTTTCAGCAGCTGCTTCAGTTCTTTGTTGGTCGTAAAGATCAGACTGTCATTGGGCCGACTGAATCTGTAGTCGCCGAGGACCTTCAGCGACAGCGTATCCCGATTGATTTTCAGCACCGGGCTGCCGTTGATCAGACTGTGGTTTTTTACTGTGTTGACCGGTCTGATGTAATTGGCACAGGAAAATGCAAGAACCGAAAAAATCGGCAGTATGAGTATTTTAATTTTGTTTTTCATCATAACGATCACACCTCTCTTTTTCACAAAGTTAATTATTTTGAAATGCGGTCCACAGAAACACAAAGCTCATATAGATCCAGAACACTGAAAACATAATGTGAATTATGGTTTCAAAGGTTTTGCCTTTCCAAAGTTTTGGCGAGTAAACAAAAAGCTGAAAAAATAAGCGGACCGTCCAAAAAATACCCAATCCGAGTGAGATTGTTTTGCCGAGTTTGGTATGCGTAAGTTCTTCGGCAGAAGTCAGACAGAGCAGACCGATCAGAAAAACAATAAATGCAATAAAAAATGTGTGAACGGTCATCATCTGCCGGTTCATTAGACTCAGCGATTTCAGTTCTTCTTTCCAATTGAAATATTTGGGAAAAAAGAAATGAATCAGCGAAAGAATCATCAACAGACCTCCGATTATCTTATAGTGTATTTCCATTTTTTTCCAATACAAATGTTGTAACAAACGGCGTTGTTCTGATTTCCTTTTTTATGGTTAAATCGGCTTCCTCAAAGGTTTTTAACCAAGTCTTGCGTGAATGGAAATGAAACGTGCCAATCGTATAAGCGATAAAGTTATTGAAATCACGCAAATGTTCGGTTACAAAAATCTGATCTTTTGTTACCCGGTTCAATTCTCTGAAAAACCGAATTCTTTCGTTGTCATCTCTGATTTCATGAACCGATAAGACAGCAAAAGACTGATCAAAAAAGTTTTCCGGAAATGGAAGCTGATCGGTTGTAACTGAAATTGTTTCCGGCTTTGGCGGGAATAATTTTCTTGCTCTATTAATTGAAATCTCGGTGTGTTTGTCGGGATCGTAAAAATCGCAGATCGTCAGATCGGTTTGGGGGAATTTTGAAAGGATGATTTCGCTTGTTTCGTCAAATCCCGCATTGATATTCAGAATCTTGTTGTTGTCGGTATTTTCAATCCATTTGAGCCGATACAGATCCGACAGATCATAAATGTAAAACGAAACCATCAGTGAAATCAACAGTGCGAAAAATGAAATGACAATTCCAACCGTCAATATCGTTTGAATCGGTTTTGGAAATTGATTTTTGATCAGAAAAAACACCAACAAAACGATCAATGCCATCAGATAAAAATGCCAATTGAACCGGATAATGTTGAGGACTCCCTGTAATGGTTTTCTATTTTTCATTTTTTCTTTTTCAAACTTCAAAAACATCTGTGTTTATCTGTGCGATCTGTGAGCTGTTTTTTTTTCTCACAGATTTCACTGATTTTCACAGATAAATCCTAATACAATTCAATAATTGTCAGTTAATTATCCTTATCAAACTTTCTTTGTCTATCAGTTTCGCAACATTAAAATTCACTAAAACGCCCAATTTCTTATCAGCTAATTTCAGATAAGAAAGCAGTTGTTTCTTATGAACATCATGCAACGCCTCAACAGACTTTATCTCAATGATTACACGATTTTCGACCAGAATATCCATTCGGTATCCCAATTCCAGCTGAATGCCTTTATAAATAACCGGAACACCAAGCTGAGTTTTCACATTAAACCCCATTTCCATAAGTTCATACGTCAATGCAACTTCATAGACGCTTTCCAATAAACCGGGACCCAATTCATTATAAACAGTGAAAATAGCTCCCCGAATCCTGTAAGTTAAATCATTTAATTCCATAGTCATTGTATTTTTTAATATAGAGTTTAAAATTACTGAAAACGTCTGTGGTTATCTGTGCGATCTGTGAGCTGATTTTTTTTTCTCACGGATTCCACTGATTTTCACAGATAAATTAAACGATTAATATCAATATAAATCAATTCCGTAGTCTTTTTATTTCTATGATTTCAATTTAAATATGCGGAATTAAACTGTAAAAGACATCAGTGGTCATCTGTGTTATCTGTGAGCTGATTTTTTTTCTCACAGATTTCACGGATTTTCACAGATAAATTAACGATTAATATCTATATAATTCAATTTAAATATTCAGAATTAAACTGTAAAAAAACTTCTGTGTTTATCTGTGCTATCTGTGAGCCACTTTTTTCACATTGATTTCACAAATAAACCTCAGTTTCACCAATGAACAATATTCTCAATTCTGCCTTTTTCCCAATGATAGTGAACATTTTTAATTTCAAAAGCATTTGCCAGCACTGCATCATGAAGATTCAGTTGGTTTAAAAATTCGAAATGATAACTTTTTACTTTGACCGGTTCGGGTTTCCAGTTTTGACGGACACCCAAAATGATAAGAATGGTATTATCTTTTTGATTGACGGTAAAAGTATGCGGCAAAGGTCCGGCGAATTTCCTTGCATCTTTCCAATCTGTAAATGGAGAATTTTCAGGTAACTGTATTTCGTCCTCAGTTTGCTCAATCGTAAGCTGAAATTCAGACTGATTCGATCTGATCGCTCTGAGATTCCCGTCTGTATTTTGCTGAATATCTGTGGTTGTATAATTGTAATGTGTAAAAATATTGCCCAGAAATTCCATTTTCCTTTTGTTGGTTTCTGATTTGATGATGTACAATCCTCTCAATCGTTTTCCCGCTTTGCTGGTGTAACGGACAAAAATCCGATATCCGATCAGAAAGAAATCATTGCCCAAAAATTTTGGAAAACCTTTTGGCCGAAGACCCGAAGTCTGAACCATTGCAATTGCCAAAAACGCCCACTTATCCTGAAAAATATCCAATTCCAAACCGGCCGGAATCAGATTTTGAAGCTCATCTTTTGGAACTGCAAATGTCAGCACAACCGAACTTTCAAAATACGCCTCAACTGCAAACGGATGATTTTTTAAAAACTTCATATTGCTTTTCTTTCACAGTCCAACAAATTTACAGAGAATAAAACCATTTGTGTTCAGTTGCTTCGTCTGTGAGCCAAAATAAATTCATTGAAATAAACAACCCCGATAAACAAAAATGCAAAAACGATGTTCAGTCTGCCCCAAAGCAGTAAGTCAGGTACGACCGTAAATTCAATTATATTCATGATTGCCACAACTGTAATTTGTACGATTGCATTCAGTTTTGATTTGGATCCGGTTAAAATCCAGATTGACATTGCAATTTCGGCAAAACCGATCATAATTGTCAGCGTTTGCGAATATTCAGTTCCCAGGATTCTCCCGACAATTTGCTCATGTCTGGGAACCAGATTGAGTACCTTGCAAAAGAATCCGTTGGCAAACCAGACTGCTGCAATCAGATAAGTCAGAATTTTGTGTAATTCAATTTTCATTTTTTGTTTGTATAGCTCAGTAAGCGCCTATCTTACTTCTCAAATATATACATTTCTCCAAAAATCAATTCAAAAAAAGCCTTACAAATTCTGAATCTGTAAGGCTTCCAAATAAAAACCATTAAAAATGAAAAAAGTATTTTAATCTTTGAGAACGCCCTCGTTCTCTCTGTCTAAATAGCTTTGAACGATATCAATCGCATTTGTGACCACATCACTCAAAGCGGTGATAAAGGTACCATCTTTTGCGATATTTATTGCATGTTTTATCGCTTCAATTTCTTTTGGAATGATTTCATAAGTGATTTCGCTGTTCGATTCCTGAATTCCTTCCAAAATCAGATTGATGATTTCCTCTTCGGTTCTGCCTCTCAAATGTTTTTCCTGACGAATGATGATGTGGTCAAACATTCTGCCTGCAATTTTTCCACATTCCTTGATGTCCTCATCCCGTCTGTCACCGACGCCCGCAATGATTCCCACTTTATGCGGCGATTCTATATTGCTCAGGAAATCCTCGATGCCCAGATATCCTTCCGGATTGTGTGCAAAGTCGATCATCACCTTAAAGTTTCTGAAATTGAAAATGTTCATTCTGCCCGGTGTCTGTGCAGCGCCCGGAATAAAGGTTTGCAGCGACAGACTCAGATCTTCTGAATTGAATCCGGCCAGATAACCCGCAAGCGTTGCAGCCAGCGTGTTGGCAATCATGAATTTCGCCTTTCCGCCGATGGTCAGCGGTATCTGTGTAACTTTCTCAATCCTGATTTTCCAGTCTCCTTTTTTGATGGTGACATATCCGTTTTCATAAACACAGACGATCTTTCCGTCCTTTGACAGGCGTCTGACATTCGGCTGGTTTTCATCCATGCTGAAATAGGCAACATGGCAGTCGAGCTCTTTTGCAATCTTCAGACAGTTTTCATCGTCCGCATTCAAAATCGCCCAGCCTTCGGGCTTGACGGCCCTTACCACCACGCTCTTTACACGTGCAAGATCATCCAGATTGTGGATATCGCTCAGACCGAGATGATCCGCCTGAATATTGGTGATCACACCGATGTCGCACTGACTGAAACCAAGACCGGCTCTCAAAATTCCGCCTCTTGCGGTTTCGAGTACCGCATATTCAACGGTCGGATCTTTGAGTATATATTCTGCACTGTAGGGTCCGGTCGTATCACCTTTTTCGAGCAGATGGTTTTGAACATAAATCCCGTCGGAAGTGGTGAAACCGACCCGAAAGCCTTTGTTTTTCACCATGTGTGCAATCAGTCGGGTAGTGGTGGTCTTACCGTTGGTTCCGGTTATTGCAATGATCGGAATCCGGCTGGGTTTTCCGGGCGGATAGAGCATATCGATCACCGGCGAAGCCACATTTCTCGGCAATCCTTCGGAAGGCGAGAGGTGCATTCTGAAACCGGGTGCAGCATTAACTTCGAGGATCACACCTCCGTTCTGCTGGAGCGGCTGGGTGAGATTTTCAGCCATTATATCGATTCCGCAGATGTCCAGACCGATCACCCTTGAAATTCTTTCGGCCAAAAATATATTCTCGGGATGAACCATTTCGGTTACATCCACAGAAGTTCCTCCTGTACTGAGATTGGCGGTTGATTTCAGATATACGATTTCTCCCTTATTGGGGATCGAAGCTTCGGTATATCCCAATTTATCCAGCAGATCCAGTGAATCTCTGTCGATTTCAATTTCGGTCAGTACATTTTCATGTCCGTAACCTCTTCTCGGATCTTTGTTTTCGGTTTCAATCAGTTCTGCAATCGTGTGCTGACCGTCGCCGATCACATGCGCAGGAACTCTTTGTGCCGCCGCCACCATTTTGTGGTTGATGACCAAAATTCTGAAATCGTGACCGGTGATGAATTTCTCAACAATTACACGACGGCTGTATTTCTTGGCATGTGCCAGACCGTCGATTGCTTCTTCAAGGGTTTTGACATTGATCGAAGCTCCTTTTCCGTGATTTCCGTCCAGTGGTTTGATCACGATCGGAAATCCGATCCGGTCGATCGTCCTTTCCAGATCTTCCTGATCCACACAGATATCTCCTTTTGCAACCGGTACCGATGAATTTTCGAGAAATCTTTTGGTTTCTTCTTTGTCGCAGGCAATATCGACCGCAATATTTGAAGTATTGCAGGTGATCGTTGCCTGAAATCTCATCTGGTTCACACCGTAACCGAGCTGTACCAATGAGTTTGAACCCAGACGGATCCAGGGAATTTCTCTGGAAACCGCTTCTTCAACGATGCTGCCGGTACTCGGCCCCAAACGAACCCGCTCTCTGATTTCTTTCATTTTTTGAATATCGGCCTCCAGATCATAATCGGTTCCGTCCACCAGCGACAACGCAATTGCAACCGAAGCTTTGGCGGCGTAAAGCCCCACATTTTCCTCAAGATAACTGAAAACCACATTGTAAACTCCTTCATCTTTGGTGCTTCGGGTACGCCCGAAACCGGTATCCATTCCGGCAAGTGTCTGAATTTCAAGTGCGATATGTTCGATTACATGACCCATCCAAGTACCTTCGTCCACCCGCATAAAAAAACCGCCTCTCACACCTTCAGAGCATCTGTGTTCGATCAGGCTCGGCATCAGCGCTTCGAGTCTTTCCCTGAAACCGTCGATCTTATTGGTCGGTTTTTGTTCCAATTCTTCCAGATCGAGTCTCATTTGAATTAAATTTTTTCTTCTGACGCTCCAGATGTTCGGACCTCTGAGGGCCTGTATTTTCAATATTTTCATAAAGTGTTAATTTAAGATAAAGAATTAATGACTTTTGTCATATTGGGTTAAAATTAAATCTTTTTTGAAATAAACTTTAAAAAAAGCTAAAGTAGCTTATAGATAATAGATTAAGAAATAAAAAAACACTATCAGTAACGATTTGGTAATGGTTCTTAATTCTTTAGAACTCTTTCAATTTCCTTGTAAATCAATATACAAATATATAAAATTTGGAATGAATTTTATTAATCCTGCTTTTCATTTTGTATTCATAAGTGAAGAACTTTAATTTCCTTCATTTTAATTACGCTTTAAACAATCATAGTTGGTTTACGTAACTTCCAAAAACAAAAGTTTGGATAGAATACTATGAGTTGTAAGTATCATGCAAATAATTTTTTTTATATAGTTATAAATTCTCCATTTAAGGAAATGTATTTTTAAATTTTGAATTTATTCAAGACTTATTTAAAGAATTATTACAAAACAATCTTGATTAATAAGTGGTTTAAATTAAATGGTTAAATAACAAAGTCATAAAAAACATATAAATATATCTCCAATCAAGGAAAATAAAATTAAGTTAAGTGTTTGAAATATTATTCACTTAAATGTTTTTATCATGGCTAAATTTATTTACAAAGATGTATTGTCACAGATACAAAAAGAAGAAAGAAAAGTTGCCTTATCTACGGATAACATTATTGAACAATGTTATAAAATGATAGGTTACCTGCAAGAATTACTCCATCAACTAAAGTTGGATGTATTAAAACATGGTTTTTCCAGGGAAAATGAAGAAATAGATTTCTTCAAAAGAATCAAACCCCAGATTTTGGGTAAAATCGTATATTACAATAAGGTGTCAAGAATTGAAACTACCTGCCCTGTTAGTGATGGTCAACTTTATTTAAACTATTATTCAACCCAAATGAAAAAGTTGAATAAAGAATTCAAAGACCACATTCTTATTTCAGATTTTTATCGGTATTACAAATCAGGCAGAGTTGATAAAGATAATATTTACTTCAGATTAGGAAATATAAATTTCTATGATGGTCTAAATAGCTTTGTTTTTGAGATTGACACTCATTTTTCTACTTACTATGATTACAAAACAGCAAGAATTATAGCAAACGAAAATCTATACTTTTATTTGAATTCAAAAATTTGCAACAATGCTCAGGAAGGACCATCAACTGTAAATCTTATTTTGGATAATAGTGATATTCACTGGACAGATTCTAAGAGTGCTCTTATTGAATTGATTTATGCATTGTATGCTTCAGCATCAGTTTCAAATGGACGGATTAGTTTAACAAAGTTAAGTGCAATAGCCCAGGAACTGTTCAATGTACAACTTGGAGACATTCATCATGCTTTTCACAGAATGAAGGACCGTGCCGGAGATAGAGCTTCATTCCTGAATCATCTTAAAAATTCTCTTGAGCAATATATGGATAAAGAATCTTAATAAAGTACATATTACAGAGATAACGGGTGGTTTTGTTTAAATCCATCCGTTTTTTCTTGCCAAGTAGTTAGATATATAATGCCAATATCCAAATTATTAAATGAGATAAATACAATCTCAATAACTTGTGTATCAAGTAATAATAAAAAGGTTAAAGTTTGTTAAATATTCACTTTTAACATTATTTCTTGCTTGTTCCTTGGCTTTTCCTTGCACGATTTTTCAAAAAGTACTCTTCAATTTTGCCTTGATAAAACTATTGCAAGATGAAAATAATAACTATCGAAGAGGAAGCATGGAAACAACTTAACAGTCGTATCGATGCGATTGCCGAGTATCTGAAAAGATTAGAGAATACCAGCTATGATGAGTTGTGGCTTAATAATCACGAGGTGTGCCAGTATCTGCATATCAGTGAAAAGACTTTGTGGCGAATGCGAACTAAAGGCGAGATAGCTTATTCAAAAATCTACGGACAATACTTCTACACCATTGGAGCAATCAAGGATATGCTTAACGCCAATGCTGTGCAAAGTACTGACGAATATGTTGAGGAACTTATGGCAAAAGGAAAAAGCTATATCGAAAAAGGCAGAAGACTAAATACAGATAAAAAATAGGTATAACCCCTTAAAGAATATCCCTATGAATATTGATAGAATGGAGTTTTTGGCTTGGATGGAACGCATAATGGATCGATTCGATATGCTTAGCGAGCATATTGATGATCTACAAAAGCAACGTAATAGTATTGACGGGGAAGAATTACTCGACAATCAGGATCTAATGCAGATGCTTAAAATAAGTAACCGTTCCCTGCAACGTTACCGTACAATCGGTAAGCTACGCTATTATACGATTAGCGGTAAATTGTATTACAAATTATCCGATGTACATCAGTTCATAAGAGAAAGTTTTACTAAATGAACGCCAATGAACGCCAAATGCTGCCTTTGACGGCCACTTGATGCAAAATAGCCAATACTTCTTTTACTTTCGGCACTGAACTTCAAAATATTAAAGATATGAGTGAGCAAACAATAGACAAACAGAACACTCCGGAACAATTATCGGATATACTGCTGGTACTGGATAAAGAGAAAATGAAAATCCAGGCTGTAAAAAGTATTGACAAAAACGGAAAGATGGAAACCGTTGACCCGACCAAGAAGAACCAATCCGAATTTATGCATGTGGATAAACACGGTGATTTTGTGACCAATTTCCTTTCCAATTTTTGGAGGCAATTAAAAGACCCTACCAAGTTCGCTCTTTTCAAAGTGCCGGCTGCTGAAGCCGTGGAAAAAGCAAAGGAATTTCAGAAACAGGTCGATAGTCCTACTCCGGAGGGCGAAAAGGAAATGAAAAAGCACGAGGTAAAAAACGAACCGGAAAAAGAACAAAAACAAGAAAATAAAAAAGATATGGAAACAACACAAGCAACACCGGAAACAAGCGAATACCGCTTTAAGCCGGAACAGATTGATTGGGAAACAATGAACAATCTCGGATTAGGCAAAGAACGCCTTGAAAAAATGAACCTTTTAGATCCTTTATTAAAGGGCTATAAAACTAACGAACTCGTTCCTGTAAGTGTAAACCTTGATGGAGCTATTGTTCGTACGGATGCTCGTTTATCCTTACAAACTAACCAGGAAGGAAAAGTAGTAGCTGCGGTACATGGTATCAGAAAAGAACCCAATCTCAACTTTGAATTTTTCGGGCATAAGTTTACCGATGAGGATAAAAAAAACTTGCTTGAATCTGGTAATATGGGACGTGTGGTTGATCTGAAAAACACCAAAACAGGCGAAATGATGCCCTCCATTATCAGTGTGGACAGACTGACTAATGAATTGGTTGCACTACGTACGGATTTTATAAAAATCCCGGATGAAATCAAAGGAGTAAAATTGGACGATGCCCAAAAGCAAACTTTAACAGAGGGTAAACCGCTTCAATTGGATGGAATGATTTCTAAAAAAGGAACAGAATTTTCTGCTACGGTACAGTTTAATGCAGATAAACGCTATGTGGAATTTATGTTCGACAGAAGCAACACCAATCAGCAAGCCCAAGGAAAACAACAAACACAGACAAAAGAGCAGAACCAATCACAGGAAGCTCCAAAAACATTCAGAGGTAAAGAACTTGATAATGAGCAGTACAATAAATTCAAAGACGGCCAAACGATTTATGTCAGTGGTTTAGTTGATAAAAAAGGCAAGGAATATAACGGGTATATCACTTACAATAAAGAAAGTGGAAAAACAGGCTTTGAATTTCCTAACCAATATAAGGAACGTACACAACCTACCGAAGCCCATAAAACACAAACGGCTGTCAATTCGGAGGGTAAAACCAATGAAGCAACCAAGAATATCAAAGAGCCTTTGCAAAAAGGACAGCAAACACCGAAAGATAAAAAGCAGCAGGAACAACAGGAGAAACCAAAAGCTCCTGCAAAATCCAAAGGAAGAAAAATGTAATACAATATGAAAACAATCATTGCAGAAAAACCGAGTGTAGCACGGGAAATAGCCAGCCTGTTAGGAGCTTCTGAAAAGAAAGAAGGTTACCTAACAGGTAACGGCTATTTTGTTACCTGGGCATTCGGTCATTTAATCGGATTAGGAATGCCCGAAGATTATGGAGTTTCAGGATTTCAAAAAGAAACGTTACCAATATTACCCAATCCATTTTTACTGACCGTCCGGAAAGTTAAAAAAGATAAAGGCTATACAGCCGATACAGGGGCATTAAAACAATTGAAAATCATTGAGCACCTTTTTAATAAGAGCGATAGCATTATAGTAGCTACCGATGCTGGTCGTGAAGGCGAGTTGATATTTAGATACATCTATGAATATCTCAAGTGTAATAAACCATTTGATCGGCTATGGATAAGTTCACTAACCGAAAAAGCTATTAAACAAGGTTTTGAGAATCTCAAAGAAGGAAAAGAATTTGACGGATTGTATCAGGCAGCACAAGGCAGAAGCCGGGCAGACTGGCTCGTAGGCATCAATGCTACACAAGCGTTAAGTATTGCCGCAGGTAATGGTATCTATTCGCTCGGCAGAGTGCAAACTCCCACGTTGGCTTTGATTTGCAAACGCTATCTGGAAAACAAAAATTTCTCGGTAAAGAAGTACTGGCAGATACAGCTATTGCACCACAAAGAATTGATAGATTTTAAAAGTCTTTCTCAAACTAAATGGGAAGATATAACATTAGCCAACGAAACGCTGAAATCCATTCAGCGAAGCAATTCGGCAACTATTACTTCGATAGAAACTAAAAGGGTAACAGAACAACCACCTTTGCTGTTTGATCTTACGGGATTACAAAAAGAAGCCAACAAAAAACTAAGCCTGTCAGCTGAAGAAACGCTTAATATTGCCCAAAGCCTTTACGAAAAGAAATTTATCACATATCCCCGCACCGGAAGCAAATATATTCCCGAAGATATGTGGGCAGAAATCCCCAACCTTGTAAGATCTTTGCAAAACAGGGAAACCTGTACACAAGCTGTTGCTAAAATGAAATGGGGACGTTTCAATAAACGTATTGTGAATGATTTACGGGTAACTGACCATCATGGGTTATTAATTACAGACAAAATACCATCAGCATTAAATGTCAAGGAAAATGCTATTTATGATATGATCGCTTTTCGTTTGCTTGAAGCTCTTTCACAAGCCTGTATCAAAGAAATCACCGATGTTGCTTTACAGGTCGCCCATTACGATTTTATGTCAAAAGGTTGTAAGATTATAGAGGCTGGCTGGCGTACAATTAAAGGTAATTTTTCCGATGAAGATACTGAACCGGTACAAGATCTTCCTGAGTTGACTAAAGGGGACGAACTCAAAATAAATGAAGCTACAGTTCTTGAAAAGAAAACCAAACCGCCAGGACTATACACCGAAGCCGGACTTTTATCAGCTATGGAAAGTGCCGGAAAGGAAATAGAAAATGAGGACGAACGGAAAGCCCTGCAAAATATCGGTATCGGGACTCCTGCTACCAGAGCGGCAATAATTGAAACTTTGTTTACCCGAAATTATATCCAGAGGGAAAAGAAATCATTAATCCCTACAGAAAAAGGATTGCAGGTATATGAATTGGTTAAAGATCGTAAAATTGCTGATGTGGCAATGACTGCCGAATGGGAACTAGCATTGCAGAAAATCGAAAACAGCGAAGCGGATGCAGGAGCTTTTCAAAAGGAAATGGAACAATACGCTTTCACTATTACCGATGAATTATTACAAACTTCAATTGCCCAAAGCAACCTGCCGAAATTGATTTGTCCAAATTGTAAAAAGCAAAATTTGGTTATCAGGGATAAAGTTGTGAAGTGCCCTGATGAGGTTTGTAGTTGGGTACAGTTTCGTAATGTGTGTGGTGTACAAATTAGTATAGCCGATATTGAAAAACTTGTCAATAACGGGAAAACTACTCTCATCAAAGGAATGAAAAGTAAAGCAGGGAAGAAATTCGATGCGTATATCGTACTGAATGAGGATTGCAAAACTTCTTTTGAATTTGAAAAGAATAAACCTAAACGGAAATAATGGACAACAATATCATGCCCCAAAAAGAAATAGAAAGCCGGATTTATACCATTAGAGGAAAGCAAGTGATGTTGGATACCGACCTCGCCAGTATTTATCAGGTAGAAACAAAGGTTTTCAACCAGGCAATTAAACGTAATGCAGAACGTTTCCCCGAAAATTTCTGTTTTCAGCTCACCTCCGAAGAGTGGGAAGTTTTAAGGTCACAATTTGTGACCTTAAACACAGGAAGAGGACAACACCGTAAATACCTGCCCTATGTATTTTCAGAACAAGGAATAGCAATGCTTTCCGGTGTACTGAAAAGTACAGTTGCCGTTGGGGTGAGCATTGAGATAATGAACGCTTTTGTAGAAATGCGAAGAATGCTTATTAGCAACTCCGCATTGTTTCACAGGTTAGATAACATTGAGCTGAAGCAATTAGAAGCCGACCAAAAATTTGAGGAAATCTTTAAGGCTTTGGAAAGCGGAAAGCTACAAAGCGATAAGGGAATTTTCTATAACGGGCAGATTTTTGATGCCTATACGTTTGTTTGTGATATTATACGAAATGCTAAAAGCTCCATTATCCTACTTGATAATTATGTGGACGATACGGTACTTACTTTATTAGGCAAACGTAAAAATAATGCAACGGCAAAAATCTATACCAAAACTATAAGCAATCAGCTACAGTTGGACTTGCAACGCTACAACAGTCAATACCCACAAATTGCAATTGAAACTTTCCCCGATGCTCACGACCGATTTTTGATTATTGACAATACAGAACTTTATCATATCGGGGCATCACTCAAAGACTTGGGCAAGAAATGGTTTGCCTTTTCCAGAATGGATATTGAAGTAGCCAGAATGCTTCAAATTCTAAATAAATAACCCTCCAAATTTCGGAGGGTTATGTTTTAAGCTTTAGAAGCATCTAAAGATGCCTTTCTAAATTCTTTTAATAGTTTTTCAAGTTCCAAAGAAGATTTACGGGCTCTTGTACCTGCGGCTTTATTTCCTTTTTCTGCTTGTAATTCTGCATCAGCTTTTAACGTTTCAAAGCTTGTGTTGATTTTTTCGATTAATTCTTTCATTTTCGTTTGATATGATATTAGTCTGCAAAAATAAAAATATCTAATAAACAAAGGGGAAATATATTGTGCTAATTTGATTTGCTAGTAAGTTGCATACAAAACATTAGTGACTGTTTACACATTCCGTGTAGTCACTTTTTTTATCATCAGCTACAAAATAGACAATAAACTCAATTAAGGCTGTCTTGAAATATTCTTTGTTTCCTTTAATTAATTCTTCTTCATTTTCATTTGTCTTATGATGTATAATGCAATCAAAATCAGCAATTTTATACTCTATTTCATTTGTATCCGATTTTACCCGGAAAAAGAAAGCATCAAAAAATAGTTCGATGTTCGCTTCAGCAGCTTTTTGCATATCAAGCATAGCGTCGGATATAAATGTTTCTAAATTAACTATTTCATTTACTTTATTTTCATACAATTTTGATTCCGCAATACTTTGTACAATTAGCTTGTTTTTTAATTCATCTGTGTTCTCTATAGAAGAATTATTAAGCAGGTCTTGAAAATTAAAATCTTTACATTTTTCCGCTTCAAATTCTTCAATTTGTTTACCTTCTATAAATTTCAAAAATACATTTGCACAAGATGGACAAGACCTAATCGTGTTAGGGCTTACAAAATAACCGTCGTTAGTGTTTTCATTTAAGTCTTCTGCTTCGATAATTAATTCACTTATTTTCTTGAACTTATTTAAAGTTGGGAGTCCGCAAGAAGAAATAATAGAATGATTATCTACGTTTTTATCAACACAATAGGCTCCCTTTCTTGACTCTTTATGAAGTACAAATTTTTCTTTCCCATTTTCTATTTTGGTTATTTTAAAAACGTCCCAATGGCTACCATTTCCAATTTTTTCTTTTTTTATAATCACTTGAACTATCTTGATTTTAGGGTTAAATTTTCTTCACATAACATTGAATATTAATCATTCCAAAAATACAAATTAAACCCTTCTCTTTCAACTTCATTACGCCAAATCCTACCTTTCAAAGCCAAACGCTACCACTTTTTTAAAAGCACTTATCCATTGCTGTAATTTTAGGTTTTAAGCAATATTCTAAACAAAATATAGTATGGATACACAGCAAAAAGACCTTTCGTATTTTAAATTAAGACTACAGGAATTACTCAACACCAGCTTTCCCGAAAAAGCTCATGACACAAGATTTATAGACCAGCGTTCCTCGTGGGCCGCTAATGCCTATGAGGGTGCTTTTCAATCAGGAAATTCTATTGAGCAATGTAATGAAATAGCCAATTATATACTTTTTGAGGGCTTGCACTTCTCGAAGTTTGATACCGTATTTCAGGTGATCTGCAATGAGTTTGATACCATAATGGCAGATGAAGAACTGCGACCATTTGCCCTGAAAATGTTTCCTGTTTGTGAACCTGTTTTCACAACCTACAAACTAACAGACGATTTCGCATACGGTTATGAGTTTGACCAGCTCTATACAGAAATAACCGGAACCATCGCAATCTGGATTGAGGAAAATGGCCTTCAGTAAAAAGTTCCATCTCCAACAGAACATTTATGCCCTAAGAACAGCTTTTAAACTTGAAAAGGAGAAACGGACACCCACATCGGGCGAAAGACTGCTAATGATGCAATACAGCGGATTTGGCGGTCTAAAGTTCGTTTTAAACCCTATAGCAAACGAAATAGACATCAATCATTGGAGAAAAACAGACCACCAATACTTTGAAGCTACACAGGAACTGCACCAACTTTTAAGAGAAAATGCCACGGACGAGAAAGAATACCGCCGGTATGTGGATAGTATGCGGAACTCCGTACTTACTGCTTTTTATACGCCACCGCCCCTAATCAAAGCATTGGCAGATGTAATGAAAGAGAACGGTATTACGGTGAATAAAATGCTGGAACCTTCCGCCGGTGCAGGGGCATTCATAGAAACGTTCAAAGAACGCTTTGGAGCTATACGGGATATTTCTGCTTATGAAAAAGACCTGCTGACAGGTAAAATCCTGAAACATATCTACCCGGATGTGAATGCACACGTTCGGGGTTTTGAAGATATACCCGAAACTGATAAAGAAAGTTACGACCTGGTTACCAGTAATATTCCATTTGGAACCGCTTCCGTTTTTGACCTTTCCTATACAAGGGGAAATGATTCCGCAAAAGCACTCGCAGCAAAAGCCATTCACAACTATTTCTTTTTGAAAGGAAGCGATATGTTGCGTGATGGAGGTATCCTGGCATTCATTACCTCGCAGGGTGTATTGGACAGTCCTGCCAATCTGCCTATACGTGAAGCTTTGATGAAAGAAAACAATCTGGTATCGGTGGTCAGGTTGCCAAGCAATCTCTTTACCGACCATGCCGGAACCGAAGTAGGCAGTGACCTGGTGATCTTGCAGAAGAATAAGAACAAACAGGAACTTACCGAAAACGAAAAAGATTTTTGTCAATCCATTGATGCTAAAGATGACCGAAAGATAAACGCATGGGTTATGTATTCAGCCTGTACGGTCTTTGATGAGATTATCGAATCCACAGACCAGTACGGACGTAAACAACCTATCTATCTGCACAGTGGAGGTCCCCAAGGTATTGCGGATGATGTAACAAAATTGCTAAAGGAAGACTTTGGAAACTACCTGAACCTTGACTTATACAACGGTATAAAAACGGATGTACCTGTACAGCAAGCAGAGGTTCCGCTACCTGCACCCAAAATTGAACCCCTTATTCAACCGGTAGTTGCAAGTCAATCTTTACAGGAGCAACCTAACTCTATTCAATCTAAAAATGCAACTCCTAAGCAAGAGGTACAACTGAATTTGTTCGATTTTTTTGAAAGTCCACAATCCGTAACAACAGCTCCGATAGTACCAACGATCAAAAAGAAAACATCTGCTAAAAAGAAACCGATAAGGAAAAGCTATCAGGGCAATCTCTTCAACGGAATGATGCAGCAAGAGTATAAGCCAAGCCCCGTTGCTCCAAAAGCGGAGACACCTTCAAACGGACAGGTAGCAATTATCGGCGATTTGTTTTCTGGCTTGAATGGCAACGGCAAAGCGGAACCAATCCCCATACAGGTTTTGCCGACAGAACCTGAACCCTACACCGAACCATTGAAGACGTTCCACAGGAATGATAGCCTGGTCTCTTTCAAAGGAGCAGTAGGCTACCTGAAAAATATAGACGCTTACAGGGAAAATGCGGTTTTCCATCCTTTACAACTACCGCAGGGACAAAAGTTACGGACTGAAGCCTATATCAACCTGCGTGATATTTATATTGACCTCTACCAGAAAGAAGCAGAAAAGCAAACTGAGCATAAGGAAGAACGGGAAAAGCTTAATCACTTATACGATGCCTTTGTTAAAAAATACGGCAATCTAAACAGTGCCGATAACATCAAGCTCATCAAAACAGATAGTGCAGGTAAAGAAATCCCTTATCTGGAACGTGTGGTTGGCGGTGTTGTGCATAAATCGGATATATTCCACCGTCCAGTAAGTTTTTCTATTACCACGCTGGCAACCGATAATCCCGATGAAGCTTTATCCGCATCGCTTAATCGATTTGGAACCGTTGATTTGGAGTATATGTCAGAGATCAGCGGAATGCCTGCCGATGAACTGAAAAATACCCTGCACGGACGTATCTATTATGATCCCTTACAGAAAGGTTATGAAATAACCGAAAGATGGATTGCCGGAAACGTTGTCGAAAAAGCGGATGATGTACGGAATTATTTAGAGAATCACCCCGAAGATAAAGAAGCCAAGGAAAGTCTTGCTGCCTTAGAGGAAGCAAGACCAAGACGTATCGAGTTTGAAGAACTGGATTTTAACCTCGGGGAACGCTGGATACCTACGGGTATCTATGCACGTTTCGCTTCGCATTTGTTTGATACGGATGTACGTATCCATTATTCTGAAACTACGGACGATTTCAATATCAATTGCAACAGTAAGAACGTCCATATCTGGGATAAATATGCCATAAAATCACAAAGCCGTACCTATGACGGTATTGCTTTGTTAAAGCACGCCCTCGTCAATACCACACCCGATATAACCAAAAAGGTCACGATAGATGACAAAGAGGTCAAAGTAAGGGATATGGAAGCCATACAGATGGCTAATACCAAGATTGACGAAATCCGTACCGCTTTTACCGACTGGCTTCATGCCCAAAATGATGAGTTCAAGAAACGGTTAACCGACCAATACAATGACACTTTCAACTGCTTTGTACGTCCGCAATATGATGGCAGTCATCAGGAGTTCCCCGGACTGGACAGAAAAGGTTTGGGTATAGAAGACCTGTATTCAAGTCAGAAGGATGCCGTGTGGATGATAAAGCTCAATGGCGGTGCGATCTGTGACCACGAAGTAGGTGCCGGAAAAACCTTGATTATGTGTACGGCAGCTCAGGAAATGAAGCGGTTGGGCATGGTGCACAAACCTATGATATTAGGACTGAAAGCAAATGTACACGAAATAGCGGAAACCTATCGTAAAGCCTATCCACACGCCAAAATCCTTTATCCCGGAAAAGAAGATTTTACTCCGCAAAAAAGACAAAGGATTTTTGGCGACATCAAAAATAACGATTGGGATTGTGTGATATTAACGCACGATCAGTTCGGGATGATACCCCAATCTCCCGAAATGCAAAAAGAGATTTTGGAGGGTGAGCTACAAAATGTAGAAGATAACCTTGCTGCTTTGGAAGCACAAGGGAATGAGATTTCAAGAGGAATGCTCAAAGGCGTACAAATACGCAAGCAGAACCTTGAAGTCAGACTGAAAACGCTGGAACACGATATTGAAAACCGAAAAGACGACGTAGTGGATTTCAAGATGATGGGCATTGACCATTTATTGGTCGATGAAAGTCATCGTTTCAAAAACCTGATGTTCAATACCCGCCATGAGCGTGTTGCCGGATTGGGCAATATGGCAGGTAGCCAAAGGGCAATGAACCTGCTGTTTGCAATCCGCACCATCCAGGAACGCACCGGAAAAGATTTGGGAGCTACCTTTTTATCGGGTACAACGATTAGTAACTCGCTTACGGAACTGTACCTGCTTTTTAAATACCTACGACCACAGGCATTGGAAAAACAGGGTATCAATTGCTTTGATGCCTGGGCAGCTATCTATGCACGAAAAACTACCGATTATGAATTTTCGGTAGCCAACAATATTGTATCAAAAGAACGTTTCCGTTTCTTCATCAAAGTACCGGAGCTTGCCCAATTCTATTCGGAAATAACGGATTACCGTACTGCCAAGGATATTGGTATTGACCGCCCCGAAAAGAACGAGATTTTATACAATATCCCGCCAACACCGGAGCAGGAAGTATTCATCAAAAAACTGATGGAGTTTGCCAAAACGGGTAATGCAGAACTGTTGGGAAGACCGCCATTGTCACCAAGCGAAGAAAAGGCAAAGATGCTCATCGCAACAGATTATGCCCGTAAGATGTCGTTGGATATGCGGATGATAAACCGGAAGTATGAAGATCATCCCGACAATAAAGCCTCTCACTGTGCCGCTAATATTGCCAAATATTATAGCAAGTTCAATGCACAAAAAGGAACACAGTTCGTATTCTCCGATCTCGGTACCTACAAGCCGGGCGAATGGAATGTGTATTCGGAAATCAAACGCAAGCTGGTAGAAGATCACGGTATCCCTGCCCACGAAGTCCGCTTTATACAGGAAGCCAAAAACGAAAAGCAACGCAAGCAACTGATCAGTGATGTAAATGAAGGGAAAATCAGGGTACTGTTCGGTTCTACGGAAATGCTGGGTACGGGTGTAAATGCACAGAAACGAGCGGTTGCTGTCCATCACATCGATATACCGTGGCGACCGTCAGACCTTGCTCAAAGGGACGGGCGTGCAATCCGCAAAGGAAATGAGATTGCCAAGTTCTTTGCCGATAACAAAGTGGATATCTTTATCTATGCAGTAGAGAAATCACTGGACAGCTATAAATTCAATACACTTTACAACAAGCAGGTTTTTATTGGTCAGCTAAAAAGTAACAGTATGGGTAAACGTACCATTGATGAAGGAGCAATGGATGAAAAAACAGGAATGAATTTCTCAGAATATGTGGCAATACTTTCCGGAAATACCGATTTACTGGAAAAGGCAAAATTAGAAAAACAGATTGCAGGTTTGGAAAGTGAAAAGCAGGCTTTTAATCGGTCTAAATACAGCTCTAAACACAAGTTGGAAGATGTTACTTCCATGTTGGAAGGTGCACAATCCCGATTAGATCGGATGAGCCTTGACCGGAGTAATCTGGAACAACGGATACAGAAACGTACGGACGGTAGTATAGCTAATCCTGTTCAATTGGATGGGTTGTCGGCAAATGCCGATGTCAAACAGATCGGTGCAAAGCTTAACCAGATAGCAGAGAAAGCCCGTACAGGTGGCGATTATCAGGAAATAGGCAGTCTGTATGGATTTCAGCTTTTGGTAAAAACAGAAGTTTCCGAAAAAGAGGGTGTGGACATTCGTGTAAATCGTTTTTTGATTCAAGGCGAAGGCAATATCAAATACACGTATAATAACGGTATTATGGCAAAAGATCCTGAAACGGCAGCCTTAAATTTTTTGAAGGCGTTGGAAAAACTGCCAGGTTATATCGAGCAGGAACAAAAGAAAATTGCAGAACTCAAAAAAGATCTGCCTGTTCTTCAGGAAATCGTAAACGGCACATGGAACAAAGAAAATAAACTGAGTGAGCTCAAAACAGAATTAGCCTCTATTGACAGAAAGATCATGCTATCTATTGCTCCTGAAAACAAAGAAGAGGTTGCAGAAAAGGCAGAGGAAAAGGAACAAACCAAAAACGTTTCGGAAGTGATTGTGAGGACAAAAGGTGTTCACTTGCCAAGAGGTGTGCTGTGAGGAAGCTACACACCTAAAAGAAAAATCCGACTTTAATGTCGGATTTCTAAATCTATTTCTTTACTCCCGCTTTTTCGTAAGCTTCAAAAATAATATCTCTTATGGCATTTTCGATACGTTCTTTTCCAAGATCTTCGTTGATGTCAATTCCACAAAACGCACTACCATTCGTTTTTGCATGTAACGAAAGATAATAGATACCACCTATAAGCAAAGCTAAACGTGCTCTTAAGTCAGTGTTGGATTTATCAAAATCCGGCATGATAAGCGAAAAAAGTTGTTCGCCAATTTCCTCACGTCTATCGGCTACTTTTCTTAACATTTTATTGCTTTCACCCAATTCCCAATGAATAATCTTTTGCAGCACCTTGTCTTTTAACAAGATGTCAAATTGATTCTGCAATAATCCATCAATTTCATTTTTGCCAATTTGCTCAGGATTTTTTAACAAATCTTCAATATATCCTCTTGCTGCAAATTTCCAGAAATCTTTCTGACGAACGTATTCTTCAATCAAATTGTCAATTCCACCAAAATAAGTCCATACCAATTTTTTATCCACACCGGCAGCAATTGCAATGTTGGGAGCAGTAAGCCCCGGATAACCTTTTTTTTGAATTACTTTCCCCACAGCTGCCACCATTCGAGCCATTGTCCTGGATTTATCCCTAAGTGGACCTGATAATGTTTTTCTTGTTTTAGGGGTTGAATCTTCTGTATTTTCTATTTCAGTTTTTTTCTTTCGTCCCATTATTTCTCTTTTACACAGACTTTGCAATATCTAACTTTTTATTGACATAATCAAACACATTGAGCGCTTTATCAAGGTGCTCTTTTGTATGGGTTGCCATCAGACTCATTCGTATGCGTGAATCTTTCAATGATACTGCGGGATACATGATAGGATTGGTATAAACACCATTTTCGAGCAACATCTTTCCGGCAAGGCTGTTTTTGTAAACGTCTCCAATCTTTACCGGAATAATCGCTGATTCGGTATCTCCAATTTCCAGACCAATTTCCAAAAGTCCTTTTTTATAATAATTTATATTTTCCCATAATTGCTTTTGCCATTGCGGTTCTTCATCTATCAGGTCTATGGCACGGCTTACACCGATAACGTTTGGCGATGCTGATGCTGAAAAAGCATACTGACGTGACTGGAACTGCAAATAAGAAATCAGATCAGGATTATTAGCAACCAGATAACCACCTACATTTCCGAATGTTTTACTAAATGTACCCGTGATGATGTCCACCTGATCCAAAACATCAAAATACTCCATAGCTCCCCGTCCGGTTTCTCCGATAACTCCAATTCCGTGTGCATCATCTACTAAAAGAACACCTCCGTATTTGTGCGTAATTTCGAGTATCTCTTTTAGCTTGGCAATGTCACCGTCTTGCGAATAAACCCCGTCAATAATAACCATTTTGGTTCTGTATGTATCTTTTGACGCTGCAAGGATGCGTTCAAGATTTTCAATATTATTGTGTAGAAAACGTTTTACAGTAGTTCCCATGATACCTTCATATACGGAAGAATGGACAGCCATATCCACAATGGCAATATCTTCTTTTTTTAGAAGGCAAAGAAGAGAAGCACTGTTTGAAGTATAACCGGTAGTATATACAATAGAGGAACCTTGTGGACGCTTAAAGAAAGTAGATATTTTATCTTCCAGTTCTTTGTGGTAATCAAAATAACCACCAATTAGTGGCGAGGCTCCTGCTCCTGTGCCGTATTTTTCTATACCGGCAATCACCGCTTTTTTTACTTCGGGATGCTGGGTAAAGCCCAAATAATCGTTACAAACAAAACTGATGTAATCTCCTTTTTTGATGTAACCATCTTCCGCCAAGCCTATTTCTGGGCCACAGCCCGAAGTGGCAAGAAGACGATAGTTCATAAATTCGTTTTCACGCAGGTAATTTAAATACCCCTCATGAGCTTTTGCTCTTTCATAAATGTCAAGATCCGGAATGTTTTCAAAATCTTTAAAACTTGCTTTAGTAAAGTCAATATTCATACCTAATGTTTTATAAAAAGTTAACAGGTATAAATTTATATTATTTTCCTTTTACGAGGAAATAAATGGTTGTTTTATTTAAGCTGATTTTATTGATAAGTGTCTTTAAAAATGATATTTATGAAAAATTAAATCTTTTTATTGTTGTGTTTTATTCTTTAATTAGGGTAATATAATTTGTCTAACTTCCCAATTCCAGCTGATTTTTCACAAGATTGAAATACTCATTTTTTAGGGATACCAATTCATGATGCGTTCCCTGTTCAACAATCTTACCGTGCTTTAGTACGATGATTTGATCCGCATTCTTTACAGTAGATAGGCGGTGAGCTATTATTACCACAGTTTTACCTTTAAAAAAGGATTGAAGATTATCATGAATGATTTTTTCATTCTCTGCATCTAATGCAGATGTAGCTTCGTCAAATAGTATATAATGAGGATTTTTATAGACGGCACGGGCAATTAAAATACGTTGTTTTTGTCCTCCTGATATGCCGTTTCCGGCTGCTCCGATTTTGGTACTAAAACCCAATGGCAATTCCTCTATAAAAGATTCAACATTGGCTACTTTTACTGCATGATTTAATCTTTCTCTGTCTATATGTTCATCACCAGTTGCGATATTACGTTCAATTGTATCAGAGAAAATATAACCGTCCTGCATGACAACTCCACTTATACTTCTTAAATTGACAATATTAATATCATTAAGATTTGAAGTGTTGTAATAGATTTCTCCATTTGAGGGTGCATAAAATCGTAACATTAGTTTCATCAATGTTGTTTTTCCACTACCACTTGCTCCGACAATAGCTGTAACTTTTCCATTTGGAATAAATAAATTTATATTATTAATTACAAATGGAGATTGAGGACCTTCATACTGAAAAGATACATTAGATAAAGATATTCCAGATGAATTATTGATTTTTCCATTTTTTACATCTACTAATCCCTCTTGTATCTCTAAAGGGTGGTTTTGTACTTCATTTAAACGTTCAAGACTTAATTTAGCATCCTGTAATGAACGAAAAAAACTTATTAACTGATTTACAGGAGAGTTCATCTGACCTATAATATAAGAGACACTCATTAATATACCAAGTGTCATTTTATCATGTACCACATAAGTTGCGGCTATATATGTCACTAGAATATTTTTAAATTGGTTGATAAATTCAAAACCAGCCATCTGAATCTGATCTATACGAGATGCACGTAAATTGGTTTTAAAAAGATTTTCCTGAATGATTTTCCATTCCTTAATTTTTAAATCATCATATAGATTTAGTTTCAAATCAATAACACCACTTAACATTTCATAAATTGATTCTTGATTCTCACTTTTTTGCCTAAAACGAAAGTAATCTATAATTTTTCTTTTTTTTAACCAATAAGAAGACCAAAAAACCGATAACACTGTTAATCCAAAATATACTAATAGGATTTTTACATCAAAATAAAATAGTATCCCTAAAAAAACAGATAGGGTAATCATTGAAAAAAAAGTGAGAAGACTTTGTGAGGTTAGAAATGTTTCTATTTTTTCATTATCTTGAATTCTCTGATTAAAATCCCCCATCATTTTGGTGTCAAAGAAACTAACAGGAAGTTTTAGAAGCCTGCCGAAAAACTCAGACATGACATTTACACTAAGCTTTGTTCCAAGCTTTAAAACAATGTAATTACGGACTATATCAATAATTGTTGCACCAAAAAATAATGACAGTTGTGCTAATAGAATTATATTTATTGAGTTTATATTCTTTTGACTTATTCCTTTGTCAATTAGTGCTCCTGTTAGAAATGGTAAAATAAATGTTACGCAACTGCCCAATAGTAAAAGAAAAAACATTATAAATAATGATTTTTTAAAAGGCACAAGGTGCTTAAAAAGCTGTTTTAAACTAATTCTATTTTTCGTTGATTTAATATTGTAAAATTCAGATCGAGGTGATAAAAACAAGGCAATACCCATATCTGAATGAGAAATCCAAGATTGAATAAATTTCTCTTTAGTTAATTTCAAAATACCGTGAGCAGGGTCATAAACATGAAAATAGAAAGTTTTAGAAATAGCATTTTTAGTTACTTTGTTTAAGACTACAAAATGCTTTTGATCCCAATGTAAAATACAAGGGAAATGACTTTTTTTATCTATAAGTTGTTCAACGCTCAATTGGGTGGATAAAGTGTCAAATTCATAAAAATCAGCAACTTCACGTATGCCCATCAACGAAATTCCATCTCTACTCATGAAAGAGTTTTTCCGTATTGACTGTAATGAAATCTCTTTGCCATAATGATTAAATATCATAGACAAACAAGCTGGACCACAATCCATTTGATCATGTTGAGGAATAAATTTCACACCTTATAGATTTTGATCGTTGCAAATAATCAAGCCTCGCTTATTGTAAATTAGGGAAAGAAAATATAGAATAGCCTCTTTAGGAAAATTCATGGTAGATTCTGAGAGAAAAGTATTGACTACTATTTTTTCATTATAATTTAATTTTTTTATTACTTCAACCAATTCATCATGATAATCCATAATCATCTTTGATCCTCTAACATACACGGAAATTTTATTATTATGAATTGTGTACATTATATTAAATGGTTTCGGCTGTATTACTTCTTTATTATTAAGATCGTAAAACTCGTTGTCAGGACAGTATCCATTTAGTTTTTCTAGTGCTAAAGGTGGATTTTGCCAATATCCATTACTAACAAGCGTCATGTTGAATTCATCATACATATACTTGAAAAAGTCTTTTACATTATAATCCAAAATATCCTTTGATAAATCAAATACATCTATAAGATCATTTAAAGCTGAATAATCATTCAATATGCTTGTATGATTGGGAATTATAGTTTTATCATCTTTTATATAGTTGTACTTAAAAGATTCTAGAATTCTATTAGCATATTTCTTTTTAAATGGGTTATTTAACCACAATGTAATACCAACAGACAATTCTCCTGTATATCCAATATGAAATTTATTCCATGGCATATAATATAAATCTCCTTTTGAAAATGGAAATTGCATTGCACGTGGTAATAAGGGCGTAATGTCTTTATTATTTTGCTTCGAGTCAGCTAAAATTTTATACTCATCTTCTTCCCAAGTATACATTACTTTTCCTCCAGGACCTAAATGAAAATGAATAACATTTTCTCCTAAATGATCTTGATGTATACCTAACGGTGTCCAACCATAGTTGCCAATGAAAATTGTAATTTCAATACCAAGTGGAGGAAGTCCTACTTTAGAAATTAATGGAGCAGCCGCATTACCAATAATCTGGGCTATAGCTTCTGAATGCCTTTCACCACTGTTTATTATAATACCAAATTTTGTATTAAACATTCTTTTATAATAAGCCTCAATATCTTCATCTTCAGTTGGAGGAGTCTTGCAAAGGTTTTTTAAGTAATCTTCATTTTGTTCTTTTCCATTCAAATAAACCCTAAACCCTTCTTCAATATCTTCTAAATTCAATCTGTTACGTATTACATCCATAACTCCTTGATTGAGTTTAGAAATGTCTGATTCAGAAATTGCATCTTTTATTACTGTAGTCTCCAAAAAGTTGTTGCTACTTTTTAAAAAATTTTCCCAAAAAATATTGTCAAATTTCATAATTTATTATTTAATTGATTAAAAAGTAGGGAGAAGACTCTCCCTACTCAACTTTGGTAAATTAGGATTCGAATGCAATTCCACCCTTTTGTTTGATGACAACTTTTTGTTTGTCATCATTACCACCCTTTACCTGTGCATCTTCTTTAGTTGTTAAAACTTTAACATTTAGAAATGCTTTTGGATCAAAATTTGATGATTTTTTCATTTTTGAAACAATTTATAATTAAACAATTTGGACATTTAGATTTATAGACATTTGTCCTTTTTCGGTCTTTTCTTGCAAGAAATATTTTTACTGAGTTCGTTCAAACTCATTTTCATTTTTAAGTTTTTTTTGCTTAGCCTCAAACTTGCTTCCAAAACTATATCTTAGTGAAACCGTAAAACTTTGTTGATCATAATAGTTCCTGAAAACAGTCTTAATATTGTTTGAATAGCTTGTAAATACAGGGCGAGTGGTTCCAAAAATATCATTAGCAGAAGTTGAAACTATTAATTTATCGTTTAAGAAAGAAAACTTCATTGCTAGGTTAAATTGGCTTAATGAACTCCTTTCATCCAAATTGTCGACACCAGATGTTAGCAAAATTAAGGTTGCATTCAAACGAATATTTTTAGCTAAATCAAAGTCGTTACTAGTTACCATTTCAAAATTCCAACCTTTTAATCTAGGTAATGTAGCACTAGAGTTAGAACTTGCATTGCTAAAATATACATCACCTGTATTATTTGATTGCCACCAATTAAAAGGTGAGAAAATGAATATTTGATTAAGTCCAATTGTTTTGTTTCTTAAAAAATTGTACGGGCTAATTTTTTGAATATTAGTTGTAGGATCAATTATTGTTAATTGTTCGAACCCTTCTTTGAGAGATGAATAATAAATGGTAGTTATAAAATTACTTTTAAATGAGTAGCCTAGTTCTATATTATCTGTAAACGATGGCTGAAGAAAGGGATTTCCTTCCGAATACATGTATGGTGATCTAACCCATCTAAATGGGTTTAGGAAATAATAAGAAGGTCGCTCTATTCTCCTTCCATAATTTATCGAAACATTATGATTGTCTAATAGCTTATAAGATAAATAGACGGTAGGGAATAACTTAGTATAATTTGAATTATTAGTTTTATTGATTGTGGCAGAATATCCTTCTGTTTTAGTATTCTCTAACCTGGCTCCCAATTTTAACTCCCAATTTTTCCCGATTTCCTTGTTAGCAGAAAAATATAATGCTTGTGTATTTTCTTTATATTCAAAATTATTAGCCTGATTTATGTCTTCTATTTTTACTCCATTAATTATATCAAAATAAGAGAAATTATTATTTGTATTTATAAATGACACCTTCGTGCCGTAATTAAAATTTGCCCACTTACTAGTGTGATCTACATCGAAATTTAAGCTATGGTTATTAATATTTTGAACACCTTTGTTAATTGCAGAAATGTATGGATTAAAGTTGTTGTTTAATATTTTACTTGTTTCAAATGAACGATCAGATTCATTTTTATAAGCAAAAAAATCATAATCAAACGACATAGTTAATTTTGGTATTTTTGTCTTGTAAATTGTATGATAATTGAATCTGTTAATTTCACGTTGGGTTAGACTCTTTCCGCTTGTATAAAAAACTGAATCCACTTTTAAGGCTGTTGTATTATAAAGTGTGGTTGTATTTCTATCTAAGACTTCTGGTCTAGAACCCACATAATTGTAAAATACCCCCATTTGAAGTCTATCATTAATATCATAGTCGACACCCGCATTTATAGAAAATGATTTAGTAATGTCTTTTCTATTATTTGCTTCTGTCCAATCTAATCCTGGATAATAAATTTTAGTATTCTCACTTGGGCTAATAGCTCCTGAAACAATTCCTACTGAACTATTTAAAGAAAGTTTATTTTTCTGCAAATTAAATGAAGCTGACCCAGAACCAGTTGCATATGTCGCTTGTTTGTATGTGCTATTTACAGATGAATTCCATGTATCTGATTTTGCTTTTTTCGTTATGATATTTATAATACCACTATTTCCTTCAGCATCGTATTTAGACGAAGGATTTGTAATTATTTCAATACTTTTAATATCATCGGATCTTATAGTTCTTAAATAGCTGTTCAAATCATTCCCCGTTAATTGAATTATTCGACCATCCACCATAACCTTCATGTTTTTTTTGCCAATCATCGATATTTGATCGTTTTCGACTTTGACTCTTGGTGTGATTCTCAAAACATCAAGCACATCACCACCAGCTGCTGCTGTAGAATTCTCAACATTAAAAACCAATCTATCTACTTTTCTTTCAATTAATTTTTTTCTAGCGGTAATGGTAATACCTTCGAGAACTACAGATTCATCAATTTCAATTTCTCCTAAATCCAAATCTTGGTTAAGATCTAAAATTTCATTAAAATATTCAGCGCCGAATTGTTCCAAAATCAATCTATAATTACCTTTCTCAGCTTTAAATGAAAAATAGCCCAAACTATCAGTAGCCGTGCCTTCAACAAAAATGGAGTCGTTTTTCAGCAAAGTGGCATGAACGAATTCTACCGGTTGTTTTTCTTTATTGACAACCTTTCCCTTTAAGGTTTGCTGTTGAGCAGAGGCTATTCCTACGCCGAAGAACATTATAACGAGGTAAAAAAATAATATGAGTGTCTTTTGGTTAATCATAATTTTGTTTTTAATGTAACTATTTGCCTTATTTTTCTCTAATCAAAGAAAACTAATTAATTTTAATTGACCAAGTAGTTTGCGATTTATTTTAATTTCAAAAAATTAAATGTCAGCATTTTACAGAATGGTAAAATCTTGAAACCACGGTTACATATAGCATTTATAAGGATTATAGAGGAATCAAAAATATTTTTAAAAAATCTCATTTTTCCTCAATACGATATTTTTATTTTCTCCGATTAGAGAAAATAAATATAAATGAGGCTGATTTCATTTAAAAAAAAGGCTATTCAACTAAAAGTATGAATAGCCTTTTTAAGTAGTTTGGATATAATGAAGATCAGGAGAAAACAGACTGGTATATAGCTTCTATCGCTGAAAATTCTTCATCGGTAATTTCCGGAAAATGCTTTTTTCTGCGATTGGGAAGGTTCCCTTATTCTGATGTATAAAAACAATCAGGTTATCTGACAGAATACTATGAAAACTATTTAATTGAAAAAGAATTATTCATATAAAAATCTATCAATTTTGCATTGTAAAAATGCTCGTGTTTAGCTTTAATAAGTTCTGCTTGGGCATTGATGTAATTATTCTTAGTTATCGAAAACTCATTGATATTAATTTTACCTAGTTCAAATTTCAAATTATCCGCTTCAAAACTTTTAAATGCATATTCATAAGCTTTTTCCGCAGATCGGAGTTTTAGCAATGAAGTATTTGCGTCATTTATTGCCTGTTGAACAATTTTTGACAGGTTATTTTTTTCAATTTCAGTCTTAATCAAGCTTTGCTCATAGGCTAATTTAGACTCTTTTATTTTATACCTTGTTTCAAGTCCATTAAACAACGGAAAAGAAAGAGAAAAATTAATTCCATAGTTTTTATTGTTCCCTATCTGTTGGTTAAAATCATAGAAAACATTACTATTACTATAGGCTGAACCGAAATACATTCCCATTTCTAATTTTGGCCATAAACTTGCACGCGAAATTGACAATTCAGTCTTGTATTGTTCCTCCCGAAGTTTTGCGATTTCAAACAATGGGCTTATTGAAATGGAGCGGTTTATAATTTCCGTGTGATTTTCACCTGTGTTAATCTCTAAATCCAATAACTCAATAGAAGCTATTTTTATTTCATCTTCAATTGGGAGGTTTAACAACTGTTTTAATTCCAGGTATTTTACTGATAATAAATTTTGATTTTCTATTAGGGTCAATTCCTCATTGGATATTTGTGATCGCATTTTAAAAACTTCACTCTCCGGAATATATCCATGATTAAACTTAAGACTCAACATTTCCAATAGTTTACCAGAAGTCTCTATTTGTTGCTGATTTGCCTTAATAACTTCATGTAAATAAATAATAGTTACATAAATAGAAGCTAAATCAATAGTTATATCATTTTTGATTTTGTGAATTGTTGATTTGTTTATGTCTAATTCGTGTTTTGCCAATTTGATACTATTAATATTTGCAAAACCATCAAAAAGTATTACACTGCTTTTAATATTACCGGAGTAAGATTTGAATTTAGTATCAATAAATGAATTTGTATAAGGATCAATACCTCTACCATATGAGAAATTATTACCAAGATTTCCATTTATTGTTGGCAATAGTGCAACTTTTTTACTTTGATGGCTAATTGCTGCAATTTTTTCTGAATATTCCGCATCTTTTATTTCCAGATTGTTTTGGAATGCAAGTTCCAAACAGTCCTCAAATGACAATTTTTCTTGTGCTATACAGGTAATCGGAAATACAACTGAAAAAACTAAAAGTACGTGTTTAACAATATCTAACATTTTAAGATGGATTTACAGTATTGTCTATTTTTTTAAATAGTTTTTTTATAATGTATTGATAAAGCCTCATTTCATCTATGATAATATCCCCCTTTAATTTGTAGCCAGCCTTTAATTTCATTTGACTTGTATGCGGTCTTAACTTTACCAAACAGTAAAAATTTTCTTCGACATCAGAAGGAGAGATGTATGAAACATTACCTTTAATAGCTCCATAGGTATAATAGTTGTAAGCATCAAGCTTTAGATTAACATCCTGCTCCTTTTTAAGATATATAAGATCTCTCTCAGGTAATGTTACTTTAGCATAAAAATGCTCTTGTTCCGGGGCTAATATGACTAATAATTCATTTTTATTTACTATTGACAAATTTTGTTTGCTGTTGAAAAGCTGGGATACGGTTGCATCGTATGGTGCTATAATCATAAGCTTATCAAGCTGATCTTTTAAATATACTTTTTCTCCTTCCTTGTTTTTAATTTGTGACTCCAAATCAATAATTTCACGATTATATTCTAAAATCTGATTATCCATTTCAATAAGATTTCTCTTTAAATCATTATTTGTTTTATTAAAGTTGTTGGTTAAGTTATTGTAGTCATACTGTTTAGAATTGTAACTGCTTTCAATTTCAGATTCACTTTTTTTATCATTCAAAAGTTTATTTCTTTGCTCGACCAATTCTATTTTTGAGATTGCTCCTTTTGCGTAAAGCAAAGAATCTGTTGTAAATCTATCGGACAGTATCTCAGTTTGTTTATTAGAGTAATCTATTTTTTTATTTAATCCTGCGATTTCAGACTCTACTTTTTTCTTATCTGTTTTATATATATTTGATTGAATTGAAAGAAGTTCGGTTAATGCAATTTTCTTATCTTCTGTTGTTTTTATAAGAGATTTTATTGTTTCTATTTTTTCAAACATTGCAATAATATCCGAGTCGGTGGTTTGATAATCAACTTTGGTTTGAATGTTCTCCAGAACAAGTAGTGTATCGCCCTTTTTTACATAATCACCTTCTTTAACTAAAATTCTGTCAACTCTTACTTCATTGGGGCTATTAATTTTAATTTGAGGATTATCCGAATAAATATAGCCGTCGTTAAAGGAAACTTTATCGTTCACTTTCAATACGAACAACAAAATCAAGACTATAATGAGAAAAGATAAAAGAACTCGATAGATAATTTTTACGAAGTTCATTGAAGCACTATTAAAAAGCATTGAGTTCTCCATTAGAAATTTTGTATTTGTTTGTAAATGAAATATTCGTAATAGGCTCATGAGAAATAATTATAAAAGCTTTGTCATTCATCTGTTGAATCAACGTTTCTACTTTATTTCTGCTTTCAACATCCATACCCGAGAGAACCTCATCAAGAATGAGTATATCCGCACTTGATAATAATGCACGCATTAAAAGAATTTTTTTGCGTTGACCTGTTGACAGATTTTTCCCATTTTCGTTGATTATGTAATCAAGACCTTCATCCTTTGCAATAATATAATCATACAAGTCAATCTGCTTCGCCAATTGGATTATCTTTCTTTCATTTATATCTTTTCCTAAGCATATATTATTTATTATACTATCATTGAATAATTGGTCTTCATTAGAAACCAGAATTATTTTATCTTTTAGACTATTGTGCCTGTATAAATTACTTGGAATATCGTTAATGAGTATATCTCCTTCAGATGGGACGTACAGAGCAGTGAGAATTTTACTCAGTGTGGATTTCCCTGAACCATTTTGTCCTTCTATTTTTATCTTTTCTCCTTTTTTAACGGCAAGATTTATATCATTTAAAATCATCTCATCTTTAAAATATCCAAATTTCAGTTTTTTGATTTCGAGTGTTTCAAATTCGAATTGATCTATACCAGTATTTCTAAGTTCTACTTCGCCAGATTCTTCAAAATCCATGCTTCTTCTTAATATTACTTCATTTTCTTGTAAGGTCAGGTTTTCATTTAGAATATTACTTAATGAAGAAAATACCCTTGTGGAAAGTGCTATAAAAGTTACGATCTGACCAAGAGTTATTACCTGTTCCAATATAGCTGTCCGTGTCAGAAATACAATAATTAAAAGTGAGGATACAATAACAATAAATGATACAACCACATTGTTTAAAAGGCTTACATAACCATTCTTTAATTGAATTTGTAAAAATTGATTAACGCTCTGTTGAATTTTTTGAGATTGAAAAAATTCAATTTGGAAACTCTTAATAACCTGTATGCCTTCTATTTTCTCGATTATTTTTGATAGAAAGTCCGCTTTTCTTATATACCTGATACGCTCATTCTGTTTTAAATAAGGGGTAATAAATTTAAACCAACCATAGAATAATATCATTACAAAGAGAACAATTAAAGAAATCTGCCAATTGATAAAAAATAATATTCCCAAAGAGTAAATAGCCACAAAAGTATCTACCAGGATTGTGGTAAAGAATCGCTGAAAAAATGCCTTTAATTTTAAAGAATCACTTACACGTTCTATAAGGTCTCCTTTTTTAAAAGTGAGAATATACGGCAGTGAAAATTTATTTAATTTTTCATCAAATGAATTTAAAAAATAGCGATCTAGCATATTTCCCAAATGAAGTCCTACAAAGGATTTATAGATGGACGTAAATAAATCAAACAACTTATATACACCTAAGCCAATTGCGAATAATGAGAGAGTTCCCAAGTTGTAAGACGGCAATATATCATCAATTAAAATCTGATTAATAAATACCGCTAATTGAGCTGTAATAGCTGAAAAGAGTGCTGCAAATATGTATATGCCCCAAAGTTTCTTATATTGTCCAAGTTGCTTAAATAGTTGCCAATATATATTTGTATTTTCAGAGGATGGTAGTGTAACCTGAGATTTGAGTTCCTTAGGCTTTATAGACAACACCAAGGGAGCTTTTATTTTTACCTTTTCATTATTGTACTTTAAAGTCCTAAATTGCTTCGGAATAGTTGAAATATCAAGGTTTTTAATAAGATCAATTAAGAAACCTTGCTCTGCCTCTTTATCCTTAAAACCGAAAGAATCTTTTACATAAGTGAAATAGGTTAGCTTATTAAACAAAGAGACATAGGTTTCATGAGTATAATTACTCTCAATCCCATATTCTTTAAGCTCATGATTTACAAGTGATTCAATTCTTTCATTTATATCAACATAATCAATAAAACTTTCATTATAATAAATAATCTGTTTTAAATCACTGATAGAAATTTTGTACGGTGTAGTAACAGCCGGATCAAAAATCTCTACTTTTTTATTCACAAATTTATTTACTACGACATAATGTAATGTGTTACGAGACTTCTTGGTAAGTATAAAAGGTGTTAAGGAGTTTAGATAGTTAATATTTTCTATACTTGAATCTAAATCAATTAATTTGAAAGATGCCTCAAAATTGTGCTTTTCAAAAAAGGTCTTTATATCTTTAAATTGAGCCCCTTGCTCATGAAGAGGTAGCTGATTTTTTATGTAGTTGCGGTCTAAATCAAATCCGCAGATATTATATATAGTCTTTACCGCACTTACTCCACAATCATTTGTATATAACTGATTATCGACTGATTTGTAGTTCTTTCCTTTCACCGTTTATAGTAATTACAGAGTATTTATCATTTTGAATAATTAGTGCTTCTCCTTTTTTATCACTCAATGGGACATCAATGGCTATAAGGCGATTTTCAAATAAAGGAGTTATTTCATTTACAGTAGTATGAGCAAATACAATTTTTTTTGCATCAAATTTTTTTAATATTTCATCTATGTCAGTTTTATTTATAGCTGGTTTTCCTTCATCTTCTTTAAGATAACCCCTATACCACAAAGGACCATTTATTCCAATTAAATCTATCACATGCTGATTTAAGTCTGTATGGTTCAGGTATCCTTTAATGTAACTGTTAATAGCCTCAATTGTGTAGTCTTTTTTTACGAAATCCGGATGGATGCCTCCATGAACAAATAGAATATCATTGATTTTTAAAACAGCATTCTTACTTCTAATCCATTTCCCTATTAGTGTGTTATTATTGTATAAATAGGAATAATTAATACCGGTCTCATTTTGGATATATTTATATTTTTTGTTAAGATATTTTAGATTGCCGCTCAACACCATCAATTCATGATTACCTAAAATGAAATGAACTTTTCCACCAGCCTTCTCAGCTTGTTTTTCAAGCTTATAGATAAATAATAGTGTCTCTGTTACTTTTTCTCCTCTATCAAAAACATCTCCGCAAAAAACCACGTGTCCATTATCAAAATTCCATTCCAGATTGTCCGAAATTATTTTATTGCTTTTTAATAATGTGATTAAAGCATCATATTCCCCATGGACATCACCAATTGCAATTACTTTTTCAATGTTGTTAAATTTATTTTGAAGACCATTATCAGATAACTCTATATTGAGGTTTTCCTCAAAAAGATAATTAGATAATTCTGCATAACTCATCTCTTGAAATTTTGATATAATCTTAGGATTATTAAGATCCTTACTGTTACGGTCTTGACCAATCTCCATAATGTTTACTATTGAATCATTTGATAAAAATATATGCGGAGCATCGTTGTATTCCTGTATTCCCGGGCTGATTTTCGCAAAAGTAAAATACACACATGCCAGAATAGCAACCGATATAAAAAGAATAATACTAATGTTTTTTTTCATATTGTTTATTGTATTTAATCACCAACAATATCATTATTAATGTATAGGCACTTAATATACCAAAGCTTAGATTTGATGTTTGGTCTCCTTTTAGTGCTTTTAGTACGGTAATAATTATTTCAAAAGGTGAGTATCTTAATATTTTTGTTTCTACGATATTTGAAAACCACGGAGATAATATGAATAAACCAAGGATTATTAAAGCTTTTAGCTTAAGAGCGTGAGTAGAGAGTAGAATAAGAGATGAAAAAAAGAGGTTACAAACAAAGACCCATAAAACAGTTGTAATTGACAAATCCCACTTTGAATTGTTGATGTTTATTGATGATACTATTGTCAGAATTAAAGGTATTAGGGTGAATAATGAAGATTTAAGAAAAATACTCCAAAATGATATGTTTACACTCCGGTAGTTTATGATTGTGATTATGAAATATAATATATATACAAAAAAAAGGGGTAAAAAGCAGTCTAAAAATATATTCTCAATTTGATATACTCCTGTTGAAATTGTTTTATGAAGCATAACTGAAACAACAATTGTATATATGCTTAAAAAATACAACGTGTAATTTCCAATAGATTTTTTAATATTATAAAATATTTCCTTATTCATAGTTTTGGCCGCTTAAAACATTATTTATCTCGATAGCTGATTTAAATCTTAATTGTGGATTTTTGCTTAATGATTTTTTAATAACATCCCTGATGATTTGTGGGATTTCCTCACCACTATTTGTTTTATCCGGAATTACCGCATCTTCATTCTTTATAACATGACAAAGCTTTTTCCATGAAAAACTAGAAAATGGATATTTACCATATAGAATAAGATAAAACAACACTCCTAATCTATAAACTTCCATACTGAAATTTGGATAGTAGTCAGTAATATTTGTAAATGCCGATGGTAATATGTTTTCAGGTTCTAAATAGTAATGAACTCCACCTTTTCTTATCTTATGAATTTCTTCATCTTCATTGTCATTCACAGATAATCCAAAATCAATTAGTTTAATTTTATTATTAGATTTCAGAATAAACTGATTAGCGTGAATATCACCATGAATAATTTTATTTTTATGAAGATGAGATATTGCTTCTGCAATCTGATATATAATACTAATTTTCTCTTTTAATGTTAGATTGTTATCTTCAATTTCTTTCTTCAATGTATTGCCTCCAATAAATTCAATTACTGCAAGATCCTCCTCTTTAAGAAAATCCAACAATCTACATATGTATTGGTTATTAGGGATTTTTCCCATTATCTCAAATTCTCTTTGAAAATATTGCCGTCTATTGCTTTTAATTTGCTCATTTGCAGAGTCATTGAATTTAAGGAACTTCAATACAACTTTCCTCTTTCTTTTTATATCTTCTGCTATACTAACAACCTCATAATTTGAAGTTTTTAATACCTGAACGATACTGTATCCGTTGAAACCAAAACTATTTTCATCACTTTCGGTATATGTATATCCATTTTCTGCTAAAAAATGTCTTTTAAGCATTAGTGAAAAGAACTTTTCTAAGTCTGGGTTTATTTCACCTTCAGGAAGAATTCCATCTTCAATATCACCAGCTACAGAAAATAGAGAAATTGGCTTTTCAAATTTATCTAAGAAGAATTTCGTAGAAGCATTTATTGAAAAGATTCCCTTAGTTCTTTTATTAAACAGCATGTATTCACCATCAATTCCTTCATTTTCTGCTGCTTCTTTTGTTAGCATTTCACTAACTTTTTCAATTCTGCAATAATCAGGAAAAACATACAGCTTATCGTTATTGTATTTCTTATCCATTAGAGAGTATTCAATAAAACAAGAAGGTATAGTTGTTTGTATAAAATACAAATCAGCTATACCTTCTATTGTATTAGTTGCTTTTTAGCAGCCATTACCTGTTAGGCTGCTGTTATCATAATTAGTAAATGAGAAAAACCAAGATTCTTTATCAGAAATTCTGATACCCCAATCTCCTGCTTTCAATTCGTCATTAATGATAACCTTGTCTATTTTTGACTCGTTAAGGTCTTTTAACAAAACTGATGTCTTCATAATTTTGAAATTTTAAGGATTAGTAAATTTAGGAAGCACAAGTTCCACAGTTATGACCGGTTAAACTACTGTTGTCACCATTAGTAAATGTGAAAAACCAAGATTCTCCCCAGCAAAATGTTAATTCACCTGCTGCTTTTAAGTTCTCGTTTGCAATGATTTTATCCATTTTATTTTCGGATAAATCATTCAATAGAATTGATGATTTCATAATAAAATTTATTTAAAAATGAACAATGCTCTCTTTTGTATCAGGCTTCAGCTTAATCCTGCCTAATTCTTTATTCTGTTAGGTTAGGTGTCTACCACAACTATGGCCAATAGTTAATAATAAGAAACAAATTTATTTCCTTATCAAAAGAAGTAATAAAAATTTAATTGTCCAAATTTTTTAATGTAAATTTAATGTTTAGTTAATATACGATAATTTAAAAGCTGTAAATCAGTATTTTATAAAATATCATTTCTATATTTTAATTACCATACCCATTGTTTAAATTAAAATATATTCCCTATTAAGGGAAATTAATTTTAAATATTTTCAATTATTCCTGTACCAAATGCTGTAAATCCGGATCGTTCTTGATACGTTCCAACTCATTTTCGACTATATGTAGAATATCTGATTTTATTTGTCTGTAATTGCCTTCTATATGTTGTTTCATCTTATCCTCGCCCTGTTCATTTATGAAGGATAAAATTTCCGGTATCTTCTGATACGCTTTGGTTTCGGCAGCTACCTTCTCGTTATCTACCACGATTTCAGCGTGAAATATCTTTTGATCTATTCGTTCATCGAAGTTGTCCGATACGGAACCTACAAACATTCCTTGTGTAAGCGTTGAAATTTTTGATGCAGGGATAAGGCTGTCTAATTGGGTTGATATCGATGTCGATTTATCGTTACGATTGATAGTCATACTCTGGCGTTTTTGCAGGACTTTCCCGAATCGTTCTGAAAGGCTTTTTGCCGTTTCGCCTACTACTTGTCCACTAAAAATATTACCAACAGTATTCTGAATTACCTTGCTTTCTTTGTCTCCATAATCTCTTGTCAATTGCGAAAAATCCTGAAATCCCAGACACACAGCCACCTTATTACTTCTCGCAGTTGCGATAAGATTATCCAAGCCCCGAAAATATATGGTGGGCAGCTCATCTATGATAACGGAACTCTTTAATTGCCCTTTTTTGTTGATGAGCTTTACAATTCTTGAATTGTACAATCCTAAAGCTGCGGAGTAAATATTTTGACGGTCTGGATTATTACCTACGCACAAAATTTTAGGTTCTTTCGGATTATTGATGTCTAATGAAAAGTCGTCGCCCGTCATAACCCAGTACAAACTCGGTGAAATCATTCTTGACAACGGAATTTTAGCTGATGCAATCTGTCCCTGTAACTGATCTTGGGCTCCGCCTTGCCAGGCATCCATAAAGGGCGACAAATAATTTTCTAAATCGGGGTATGAAGTAAGAATTGTAAATACGTCCGAATACTTTTTATTCAGCAATTCAATGGCATGTGGAAACGTACAATACTTGCCGTCTTCATAGATTTTCAAATACCATATAATAGCAGCCAATAGGATAATTGGTGACTCTACGAAAAAATCCCCCTGTTTCTGTATCCACGACCTGTTAAGGTTTAGCATAATGGTATAAGCTGCTTCGTAAGCATCGGATATGTCCGTCATAAAATCAGGATTGAGCGGATTGCAGCGGTGGCTCTTTCGTGGGTCATCAAAGTTGATAACATAGAATTGTGGCTGAACTTTATACTTATCCCTATGTTTTAGTAAATGATTGTAAGCAATGGTGGAAAGGTCGTCAAACTTGAAATCGTAGATGTACATACTGAAACCTTTCTCAATCTGCTGTTTGATGTAGTTGTTTACAATGGCGTAAGATTTACCGGAACCCGGAGTTCCCAAAACAATCGTTGCCCTGAACGGATTTACAATGTTTATCCAGCCATTGTTCCATTTGTTCTTATAATAAAACTTTGTAGGAAGATTGACAGAATATTCGTTCTCCATCAGTTTTGTTTCCTGCTGAAAACTTTCGTTTTCGTTATTGAAAACGTCATCCATCAGATTGTTGTTTAACAAACGGTGCATCCATACCCCAGCCATCAGCAAAGCGATGTAACCAAGACCAAGTGTAAGAATGTAAAAGAACGTTCCAACAATTGGCAAAAGTTTTAATAGTGGTGTATTGAGAAAAAAAAGTACAAAGCCAATCCCTAAAGCCATATAGATTTTAGTCCAGGTTATCTTTTCGTTCTTCACCCCTTTGGTTCCAAGGCAACTCAAAGCCAACAGTACAATTGCAAAAACTTTGGTGTAAAGTGTGTGCGAAAACAACCCTGCCGTTCGGTCAAAATTGCCTAATATCTTATTGATGATTTCTAATGTCCAGCCACGTTCTAAAAAGAAACCGTAACAAAACCAGTAAAGGTGCATCAGTACAACTAGAATACTTACTGCACGCATAAAAGCCATAATCTTGGCTAAACCTCTTAAATCGTCTTCTCCCTGCATTATTTTAATTTTTAATGTTCGGGCGTGAATGTAAGAGGTTTATAATACGGTTATAAGAATGTGGCAGCCATTGGCTGTGTGTGGCTGTGTTTGGCGTTAAAGAATTGACTTAGATGATGTTTTCATCCCTAAAGCAAAGCTCCAATGTAGTACCCTTGGGGCATTGGGCGTTTTAAACTGGTAAAAGCCATAAATGTAGAATAAAGAAAATAGAAATGCTGCCCAACTAAATACAAGGCACCATATATCCTGACGTTTTGTAATGGGAAACATACCGGCAACTACAGATTTAATAATAAATGCCGGAAAGATGCAACATAAAATTATACAGATAATCCAGGGCAATATCCATAAAGTATTATTCTTTGCTCGCAATCCTATGATAATACCCTTCAGGAAATAAATAATGCAAAGAATAAGATAGGCAAAGATAAAAGATAAGCCCCAGATTTTGAATTGGTCAGTTTCTTCTTTCAGCAACTTTTGAGACAGTAAATATCCGGCATAAATAAATGTACCAAAGACAGCCGCAACTTTTAAAAACAACACCAAAAAGCCCATAAGCATAGACATTACTCCCATGGAAGACCGTACTTCTTGATCCTTTCGGGCTAAATATTCTTCTTCGGTTTCATTAGGGTCACTCCAATTCATACTGTTTCTGCTCCAATTTGCTTATAGTTTCTATTGGTAAATATAGCGAATTTATTTTTCCCTTATCAAGGAAATAAAACAATAAAGTAATTTAAGTATTTGGTATTATATCTATTTTAGATTATCGTTTCTGTCCACCTCTTTTCACTTTCCTTTTTTTATTCATCTTATTGGCAAAATCCAATTCCTCATAATCTTCGCCCTGTGCTTCAGGTATGAGCAAACCGCTTAATCCTTCAATTAATCCTTCTTCATGTTTTTCGGTTTTCAGGAAGTCGAATAAGTGATGTGGTTCTTCCTGCTGAAGAACCACATCGCTTGACCGTGATACTTTAGGTTCAGATTGTACTACCTCTTTTAACTCCGGTTTGATGTTATTGTTCCAGTAATCGTTAAAGGTATTGGCAGAAAGTTCCTTACTTAAACGTGAGCCATTCCAGATTGTTTTGGAATTGTGGTCAATAAAGGTTATTCCATAAATACGCTCTGAATCATTCCTCCGTACTACTACGTTAATACCCTGTTCTCCTAATTGCTTTTTAAAACTTAATTCATCACTCGTTGATTGCAGGGCAATGGTAACTGCTGCTTTTAAAGTCTGCCTGATTGGCTGGTCTTTCAAATCCGTTTTACATTTTACAAAATGCAGTTCCAAAGCCGGAAGTCCTGCATCTTTACCAAATAAAGAAGCCTTAAATGGATGTCCGGATCGTTCGCCTTTACCATTCAATGGAATATATAGCAAACCTTGCTGAGGTTTTCCTCTTAATTCACCTTCTACTTTTTCGGAAGTGATATTGAATAATGAAAGTAAAGCATTGTACTCACCCAAAGTCTGAAATTTATAGTAATTAGGTAAGTGACGAACCACTGAAGCAATCTGACTTTTTATATCGCCTGCTTTATAATCTACCGGACGAAAAATCTTGTCATTCTGTGAACGCTCCTTATCCGTTGCGGGTATCAATCCGTGTTGTTTTTCCAGTTCACGGCATATCTTCATTGACCGCATTTTCTCAAATTTATCCGAAATTTTTTTGCCTTCTTCATCCACGCAAACCGATACGATGTGGATATGACTACGCTCAATATCTGTATGCTTGAATACGATAAAAGGTTGTTCTCCATAGCCCATTTCCTTCATATACTGCTCTGCCATCTCACGAAACTTGTCATCACTTACTTTATCTTTCGGGTCGGGATTGAGCGAAATATGTATCGTATGTTTTTCCGTCTGGCGGTTCGCAATGAGATAAGTAGCAAAAGATTGGGCTAATTGAGCCACAGAATACTTTCCATTTGCTGTTTCAATGATCTTATTGGCAAACAAAATCTGTCCGTTTTCATGCTCCACTTTAAGTTGATTGTACGCCAACGCACCGTATAAATTTCCACTTCTACCGATTTTCGCTATCATTTTTGCCGTTATTTTTCAGGTGTTTTGCTTCAAATTCCTCTGATATTTCAATAATCTTTCGGCACAGCATCGCCATTTCAGCAGTTTGTTTTTCCAATTTAAAGAGGTAAGCAGATGCTTTTTTCTCAGAAAAATTCTTATACAACAGCTTAATAATTTGGTTGTAATTAACCCCAACATTGCGGAACTGGGTGTGAAAAGACGTGAGCCGCATATAAAAATCAACCGTTCCCTTGTCAATCTGAATGGTCTTTACCGTTTTGTCAAAGATGCAGGACTTGATAAAATGTGCTTTAACCTGCATGTCCGATTTGTCAAAAAGGGCAAGAAAACGCCCGTTTTCCTCCTCGTTTAAGGAAAGGGAATACCTGAATATTGCCGGATCTGTTTTAAGTGGACGGCCAATGTGTCTTTTCAATTGTTTTTTGTTGTTCTCATTCATAATTAATCCATTTTTAATCTATACAAAACCTCGACTTCGGAGAGTGTTTTTCAGCCCCCGGCAGGGCAAGTTGTTCTGCATCGGAAAATATTTTCGAGATGCTGAGAACACAACTTGCCGTGTTCCGATGAACACAAAAATCCGCCCTGCGGGACGGATTAAAAGTAGCAGGGAAAAACGGCTTGATGCCGTTCCCAAATACTTCCGAATTTTTAAAAGTTTGAAGCATAAATCCGTTAATAAAAATCATTTTACAAAGTAAACACCTCTTTCAGAGAGTATTGCTATAACGTATTTGGACAAACACTGCCTTTGAACGCCAAACAGTGCCACACATCAAATAGCGGATGAATCATTCGCTTTATTTGCCGTATAGTTTTAATGCAGGTAGTGAAAACTGTATTTAAACAAAGAAGAAAATCAGGTTTGCATACAGGCAGTTTAGAATAAAAGCATAAGGTTTTAAAAGCATAAGGTTTTAAAAGTATAAAAGTGTAAAAGCATAAAAGCGGTAAAGCGGTAAAGCATTTTGTTTTTTGTAAGGTTTACTACTTGGCAAAGAACATACCTGACAAGACTGTAAGGGAAGCAATAAACTTTACAGTATTATTCCCAAAAAACAATACAGGAATATAAGAAAGAGGAAATATTCAAATACACGAATATTTAAACCTACAAAAGAAGTAAAGTGTGTAACAAGAAAATTTTAAATAATGGAAACAAGAAACAAAACCTTAAAAATCAGCTTCTCTACCCAAAAAGGCGGTGTGGGAAAATCAACGATGACCACCTTGCTGGCAAGTGTGCTTCACTACCGGTTAGGGTTTAATGTATTGGTAATGGATTGCGATTTTCCGCAACACAGCCTTACCAATATGCGGGAACGGGACAAGAAGACCTTAATGCAGAATGATTATCACAAAAAGGCAGCAATGAAGCAGTTTCAGACGATAAACAAAAAGGCGTACCCGATTATAAAATGCAAGGCTGAAACTGCATTGGAAAAAGCATCGGAGTATACAAAAAGTTCAGCAGTTGTACCTGATATAATTTTCTTTGATCTGCCGGGAACTGCCAATACCAAAGGTGTACTGACTACCTTAAAAATGATGGATTTTATCTTTTCGCCCATAACCGCAGACCGTTTGGTAGTGGAAAGTACATTGGGCTTTACCAAAGCCTTTCTTGAACTTCCGAAAACCATCGAAGGCAATGAGGAACAAGAGCTATGGTTATTCTGGAACCAGGTGGACGGTAGGGAAAAAACAGGTTTGTACGAGGCGTATCAAAGTGTCATCAAACAACTCAACCTCCCCATAATGGAAACAAGGATAATGGACAGCAAGCGTTTCCGAAAGGAAACTGACGACACGGGGAATTATGTATTCAGATCAAGTCTTCTACCAGCCGAAATACAGTTGATGAAAGCAACCAAAATGGATCTGTTTGTCGAAGAATTTTTAAAAATTACGCATCTTTAAAAGTATTAATCTATGAGTTCAGAAAACAAAAACAACGACTTTAAAAAACCTGATGTTGATGAGGATTACCTGTTGAATATCATCAGTGGTGATGAACCTGTTTCTTTACCCAATGATAATAATGATAATCAGCAACAGGAAGCCTCAAAAGAAACGAAGCCCAAACCTAAAGAAAAAAACCGGAGTAGTCAGTCTTCAAAGAAAGCAGACTATGAGGAGACATTTTTGGTCAATCGATTTCCGTCCGGACGTAATGGGAAAGTCGTTTATATCCGTTCCGAATACCACGAAAGATTGCTTCGTATTGTTCAGCTAACAAGAGAAGAGAAAACAACCCTTTACTCGTATATAGATAATATTCTTGAACATCACTTCAGGGAATTCGGAGAAGACATTACAGCGTATTTCAACGATAAGTACAAACCCATTTTATAATTACAATATGGAAAGTAATAAGAAAAACGACAAGGACCTTACTGTTGCCAGTATTTCTAAAAACAAGCAAGGTAAAAAGAAGAAACGCTACGGTGTATCATTTCTAAAAAAACATTCGATGAACCGAAGAGGGAATAAAACCATTTATGTACGACAGGAATATCACGAGCGGTTATCACGAATTCTACAGGTTATCGGCAATGGAAATATCCCTTTGTACGCTTATCTGGACAATATCCTCAAACATCACTTTGAACTATTTGAGGAAGAGATCACACAGGAATATCATAAAAATTCAAAAACCATTTTTTAAAATATCTGATTATGAAAAATTTATTTAAGAAAAAACAAGAACCTGAACGTATAGTTCAGTACAAAAATGATTTTTTGCAGCCAACAGACTTTTTGGCTAAAAACGGCAAAACAGCCTATATCAGTAAGGAATTTCATCAAAACATAAACAATATTGTCTTTATGCTTGGTGACGGAAAAATCACGATCTCTGACTATCTGCACAATGTACTGAAAGAGCATTTTCTGAATTTCGGAGAGGATATTAAAGCATTACACAGAGAAAAACAAAAAACAATTATTTGATTATGGAAATTGTAATAGTAATATGCCTGTTTATGGTCATCATTCTTTTAGTGAGTGAAAAAATCGTCATTAAAAAGATTACCTATAAGAAAGAAGATACCGTATCTTCTGAACCCGATTTGCCCGAAATTATGGGTAAACCAAAGCCTGTAAAAAGCCATTCGCAGCCAAACACTGCCAATGAACGCCAAATACAGGAACGGGAGATAAATCCTGATAATTTAGACATCGAATACGACGAGAACGAAGAAGTCAATATTCAAATTCCGCAGGAAGAGCTGGACGAAGTTTTCAGTAATACGCCTGATTTGGAGGAAGAGGAAGAAGAATGGAACAGGTACGGAATATCCAGCAGTGATAACGGTTATGCCCAAGGGGTTACCTTTGAAGAACTAAGCTCCGTGGGGGTGTTGCTCCAAAAAGATAATTTGGAAACAGCCCAAAAGGAAACAGCGGTAGATATAGTTCAAAGATTACAGGGAACCGAATTATTCAGTCTGCTGGAAAATTCAATAGAGGGTGCTTCCCGAAGAATTGCCGAGCTTTTGGACAGTACCCTCACTTCTGAGACGGAAACCGGTACTTTGCGGAAAAGTGATTTGAGTGATTTTGACATCGGGGAGTTTGTCTAATTGACAACTCCCTTTATTGTTTAACGAATAATGAAATATTATGAAAAGAGCATTGCCAATTATCAATATACAGGGAACCGATTTTAAAATAGATATTGATAAGCTACGATTGACAGAAAAAGCAAACGAGAACAACTTTATTCCATTAGGCTATATGTCCGAAGTACCGGAAGGCGGATATGAATTTGACTATGGGCTTAAAAGCCGCAACATTCGTAACATCTGGATAGATGAAAAAAGTGTCAGGGTAAAAATACCGGAACTGGTAGAACTTGATCCTTTGGGGATGTCAGAACGATATAATATTCCACTCCAAGAATTAAAGGATAAAACTGATTTTGAAATTATGGTGAACCAAAAACTATTTGATCAACGGGTGAACCAAGGGATACTTCCTACGATTAATATTGCCGGATATTTATTTTATGTGGTTATTGATAAGGATAGGCTTATTCCTAAAAACGATCCTGCATCTGAAGGAATCCCCCTACCATTTTTTGCTCAATACGATCAAGTACTCGGTGATAATGTATTTGCCTACGACCCGAAAAATCGTGAGATAAAAGAAATTGATTATTTTAAGATTACAGAAATCCCTGAAGGTCTTATCGCAATCCAGCTACCTTATAGTTTTAGCATGGATCCCATTGGCTGGAACTTAATTGTCAACAAGAATGCAAAGTCCGGGTTAAAAACATGCGAACTGAAAATGCATTTCACAGCACCGCAAATACCTTGGGAGAAAACCGATTTGCCTGACATCATCAAGGAAAATTTAGAGGAAGAGAAAAAGAAGCAGATGGAACAAAAGCAGAAAACACCTATCCAACATAAATCTGGAAAAAAACATCGAATGTAATGGTAGACCAAAAAGCCTACGATTTGCGTGTAAACAAAGGTATGTTACCAACCATAGATATTGCAGGGCACACATTTTATGTAGATATCCGTATGGATATGCTCCGACCTAAAGATGATTTCCTTTCAAAAGGTATTGTATTCTCGGATATACAGAATTACTATGATGATGACAAAAGAAACTATACCATTCCCTACAATCCGAAAACACACGAATTTCAGGAGCCGGATTACCGGACAATCAAAGAGCTTCCCAAAGATTTAATCGCTGTACGGTTTCCCTCTGAAAGATTGCTTGACAGGATTGGATGGAACAGACACTACGGATTTGAGTTGACACACGGACTTTCAAAGCAGAATTTGAAATTGCAGTTTGAGGCAAAGCAAATACCCTGGGAAAAAACCTTTCTTGTTGGTTTGATTAAAAGCAACCTGAAAGCCGATAAGAACCTTCAAAAAGCTGAAGCAAAACAACAGTCAAAGAAAAATAAAGGTCGCAGAATGTAAATCTGAACACCTATGGCTTCTGAAGCTGTTTTATAGCATCCTTCAATGTTTGCTTTTCCGTTTTAGATTTAGTCAAATTGATAGCTGTTTTGTAGTGAAAAATCGCTTTTGCGGTATTAATATCCGAATACAGATAGCCTAACAGCTCGTGATAATAATTACTCTCCATCAAATTCAGTTTTTCGGCTTCGGGAATAGCTTTTTCATTCCCATAAACTTTGGCAAAAGCAAAAGTTCTGCTTAGTGCTGTGATTGGTGAATATTCAATTAAAATAAGCTGATTGTAAAGTTGCAAAATGTTTTGCCATTTGTCTGGGTCTGTCGGTGTGGTGTGCCAATAAGCAATACCTGCTTCCAAATGGTACTTTGAAATTTCGTTTCCGTGTGTAGCATTTATCAGATAATAATTTCCTCTTTCTATGAGCGATTTATCCCACAAACTTTTATCCTGTTCATCAAACAAGATAGCTTCTCCATTATCGTTGGTTCTTGCTTCCAGTCGTGAACTTTGAAAACACATCAATGCCAGCAAAGCATTTCCCTGAGCTGTATTGGTTAACGGATTTTCTGTTAATACCAAAGCCAATCTTGTCGCTTCTGAACAGAGTTCAATCCTGATTTGCTTATCACTGGTTTTTGAAAAGTATCCTTCATTAAACAATAAATATAAAGTCTTTAAAACGGTGTCTAATCTTGATTTTATTTCTGTTTCGTTCAATCTCGTGATTTCAAAATTATCATTACGAAGATTGGTTCTTGTTCGTTGCAATCGTTTTTTAATGGTTTCTTTCTTTGTCAGAAAAGCATCGGCAATTTCTTCTACACTAAACCCACAAAGGATTTGAAGTGCCAAAGAAATTTGGCTGTCATTTGAATTTACAGGATTACATACTGCAAAAATCATTGCCAATTGGCTGTCGGAAATAAATTCCGGACTAAATTCAAAATCGGGTTCATTTTGAATGTTGATTACAGGTTTGTTTTTTATTTTAGTTTCAAAAACCGATAAATTTTTAAAATAATCTTTGGTTTTGTTTTTAGCAACGCTGTAAAGCCATGCAGTTGGATTTTCGGGTACTTCGTTTAATGCCCAATATTCGGACGCTTTTAAAAATGTATCACTTGCGATGTCTTCGGCAATCTCGATATGGCGTAAGCCAAAATGACGGCATAGAACAGCCGTCATTTTTACATATTCCTGCCGGAATAAGTGTGGTAAAAGTTCTTTATGTGTGTTAGGTTTATCCAAAACTAATCACGCTTTAAAACTTCCCTCACTTCAATGCTTCCACCAACCTGCTCAAAAATCGGATTTGCTTTTGCCATTTCAACCGCTTCATCGATACTTTCGGCTTTCACAACAATATAACCACTGATAAATTCTTTGATTTCTGTATAAGGTCCGTCCGTAACCGCTTTATCGGCTTTAACCGTTTTGGCACTTCCTGGAACAGGTAAAAGCGTATTCCCTTTGTCCACCAATTTGTTTTGAGCAGCAATGCCAGCCAGCCAGTTCATGCGTTCCTGCATTTGTTCAGGAGATGGTTTAAAGTCGGCAATGTCTTTCAGTCTGAAGATTAATGCAAATTCTTTCATTGTTTAAAAATTTTAAAGTTCAACCTAATGACGATTGACTTTTATAATCGGGGACAAAATAGCCCTCTTTTTTTCAATGCTAAGTTAAAAAAAACTATCACTACAAAGCCAATGACAGCCAAATGATGCCTTTGACAGCCACTTTGTTAGAGTGCTTTGATTTCCGAAACACCTTTGTTCCGAAAGCCCGCAAGGTGTGGGCAAACTGTAACAAATTAATGTGTTTCAATTATGGAAAAACAAAGAAAAAAAGTTTTGCTGACAGCCGTGGCTATGCTGTCAGCAATTGGCGTTTTCGCACAGGGAAACGGTTCGGCAGGTATCAACGAGGCTACCCAAATGGTAACTTCTTATTTCGATCCCGCAACCCAGCTTATTTACGCCATCGGTGCCGTTGTCGGACTGATCGGAGGAGTTAAGGTATACAACAAATTCAGTTCGGGCGATCCCGATACAAGTAAAACGGCAGCTTCGTGGTTCGGAGCCTGTATCTTCTTAATTGTAGCGGCTACCATCCTGCGTTCATTCTTCCTTTAATCCTTTACCTTATGAATTACAATATCAATAAGGGAATCGGAAGAACCGTGGAATTTAAAGGGTTGAAGGCACAATACCTGTTCATTTTTGCTGGTGGGCTACTCGGCACGCTTATCCTCGTGATGATACTGTATATGGCCGGCGTAAATTCTTACGTCTGCCTCTTCCTTGGTGCGGGCGGTGCTTCGCTCATTGTATGGCAGACCTTTTCCCTTAATAGCAAGTATGGAGAACATGGGCTAATGAAGATCGCTGCCAACAAAAGGTATCCCCGCTACATCATTTGTCGTAAGCCCGTACATCGCTATTTAAAATTCACCCCTAAACAGAATGCCGTATGAGAAATGTATCAAAGACCACCACGCTGGAAAGCAAGTTTCCACTCCTGGCAGTAGAAAACAACTGCATTCTTTCCAAGGATGCGGATATTACTGCCTGCTTTGCGGTACAATTGCCGGAACTGTTTACAGTAGCTTCTGCGGAATATGAAGCCATTCATTCCGCCTGGCACAAGGCTATCAAGACCTTACCCGATTTTACGGTCATTCATAAACAGGATTGGTACATCAAGGAAAATTATGCTCCCGATTTGGCAGCGGATAACCAAAGTTTTTTGGCAAAATCCTATCAACGTCATTTTAACGAGAGACCGTTTTTGAACCATTATTGTTACCTGTTCCTGACCAAAACGACTAAAGAGCGTATGCGTATGCAAAGTAACTTCAGTTCGCTTTGCAAAGGTGTACTCATTCCAAAGGAGATCAGGGATAAGGAAGCGATACACCGATTTATGGAAGCCGTTGCTCAGTTTGAGCGTATCGTGAACGATAGCGGTTTCATAACCCTGCAACGCCTTACCGAAGAGGACATCATTGGTACCGAAGAAAAGCAGGGATTGTTGGAGCAATACCTTACCCTGTCAAGGGAAGCCGGAACTCAGATGCAGGACATTGGTTTAGGTTCAGAAGAAGTGCGTATCGGTAATAAAAGATTGTCATTGCATACCTTATCCGATACGGACGACTTACCCGGAACGGTATCGGCAGATACCCGTTTTGAAAAGCTGTCTACCGACCGGAGCGATTGCCGTCTGTCGTTTGCTGCCCCTGTGGGCTTGCTGCTAAGCTGTAACCATATTTACAACCAATACTTGTTTCTGGATAACAGCGAAGCTAACCTGCAAAAGTTTGAAAAATCCGCAAGGAATATGCACTCTTTGGCTCGGTACAGCCGTGCCAATCAAATCAACAAAGAGTGGATAGAAAGGTATCTGAATGAAGCTCATTCATTCGGACTTTCATCTATACGGGCACACTTCAACATCATAGCCTGGTCGGAAGATCCTGCGGAACTGAAACAGTTGAAAAACGATTGCGGTAGTGCTTTGGCACTAATGGAATGTAAGCCACGCCACAATACGACGGACGTAGCCACTTTGTATTGGGCGGGAATGCCGGGCAATGCCGGAGATTTTCCGAGTGAAGAAAGTTTTTACACGTTTATTGAACCTGCACTGTGCTTCTTCACGGAAGAAACCAACTACCACAATTCGCCATCTCCGTTCGGTATCAAAATGGCTGACCGCCTGACCGGAAAGCCTATCCATTTGGATATATCGGATTTGCCGATGAAGCGTGGTATCATCACAAATCGGAACAAATTTATACTTGGTCCGTCAGGAAGCGGGAAATCTTTTTTTACCAACCACATGGTTCGGCAGTACTACGAACAAGGTGCTCACGTGCTATTAGTAGATACAGGTAATTCCTATCAGGGCTTATGTGAACTGATCAAAGGAAAGACTAAAGGCAAAGACGGGGTTTACTTCACTTATACGGAAGACAACCCGATTGCATTCAATCCCTTTTATACCGATGACGGCGTGTTTGACATTGAGAAACGTGAAAGTATCAAGACCTTGATATTGACACTTTGGAAACGTGATGACGAACCGCCTACGAGGTCTGAAGAAGTAGCATTGTCAAATGCCGTTTCGGGCTATATCGAACGTATCAAACAGGAAGATATTTATCCGTCATTCAACGGTTTCTATGAGTATGTAAAAGGTGATTATCGTAAGGTACTCGAAGAAAAACAAGTAAGGGAAAAAGACTTTGATATTGCCAATTTTCTCAATGTACTCGAACCTTATTATAAAGGTGGCGAATACGATTATCTGCTCAATTCCGACAAGCAGTTAGACCTGCTTTCCAAACGCTTCATTGTCTTTGAAATTGATGCGATAAAGGATCACAAAATTCTTTTTCCCATAGTCACGATCATCATTATGGAGGTGTTTATCAACAAGATGCGTAGGCTGAAAGGTGTCAGAAAGCTCATACTAATTGAAGAAGCCTGGAAAGCGATTGCCAAAGAAGGTATGGCAGAATACATAAAATATTTGTTTAAAACGGTCAGAAAATTTTTTGGAGAAGCCATAGTCGTAACACAGGAAGTCGATGACATCATCCAGTCGCCTATTGTCAAAGAAAGTATCATTAACAACAGTGATTGTAAAATCCTGTTAGACCAACGCAAGTATATGAACAAGTTTGATGATATACAGGCAATGTTGGGATTAACGGATAAGGAAAAAGGACAGGTACTTTCCATCAATATGAATAACGATCCATCACGGCTTTACAAAGAAGTCTGGATTGGCTTAGGCGGTACGCACTCGGCAGTATATGCCACCGAAGTTAGTCTGGAGGAGTATCTCGCATACACAACCGAAGAAACCGAAAAAATGGAAGTGATGCAGCTCGCATCGGAACTCGACGGCAACGTCGAACTCGCCATCAAGCATATTGCTATGCAAAGGCGTGAACAAGTAAATCAATAATTATTAATCATTTAAAAAAATCAGAACAATGAAATCAAAGATTCACGAACACAAAAATCAAATAAAGATGAATGTGAGTAAAAAAGTAATGTTACTGGTGTGCACGGCACTAATGCTTGCTGTAGCACCCTCCGCAAAAGCACAGTTTATAGTTGCCGATCCGGCAAACCTGGCTTCAGGTATCCTCAACTCTGCAAATGAAATCATACAGACTTCCTCCACGGTAAGTAATGTGGTGAAGAATTTCAAAGAGGTTGAAAAGGTCTATAAACAAGGGAAGGAATACTACGATAAGCTGAAAGCCATCAACAATCTGGTAAAGGATGCACGTAAAGTACAGCAGACTGTTTTGCTGGTGGGCGATGTATCAGAAATGTATGTTCAAAATTTCGGCAAGATGATGAACGATCCCAATTTCACTCCCCAGGAACTGGTCGCTATCGGCAATGGCTATTCGGCACTGCTGAACGAAAGTACCGAATTGCTGAAGGAATTAAAGCAGATCATCACTTCTTCAAGCCTTTCGCTGAATGATAAGGAACGTATGGATATTATTGACCGTGTGTACAAAGAAGTAAAGGAATATCATAGTCTTGTTCGCTACTACACCAACAAGAATATTTCTGTAAGCTATTTAAGAGCGAAAAAGAAAGACGATGCCAAAAGAGTGCTTGATCTCTATGGAACTTCTAACCAAAAATACTGGTAAACATGGAATGGAATAATCTTCACGAAGTCCTTCGTTCGCTCTACGACGATATGATGCCGCTTGCAGGCGATATGGCAGCAGTAGCTAAAGGACTGGCGGGATTGGGTGCATTATTCTATGTGGCATTAAAGGTTTGGCAAGCTTTAGGCCGTGCCGAACCTATTGATGTGTTTCCGCTGTTGAGACCATTTGCTTTAGGATTATGTATCATGTTTTTCCCGACCATCGTATTGGGAACCATTAATGCGGTTCTAAGCCCGGTCGTTACCGGAACCCATGCCATTCTCGAAGACCAGGTGCTTGACCTGAACCAGTTGCAACAGCAAAAAGACCAATTGGAATACGAGGCGATGGTCAGAAATCCGGAAACTGCTTATATGGTATCGGATGAAGAGTTTGATAAAAAGCTGGAAGAGCTGGGATGGTCGCCATCCGACATTGGGACAATGGCAGGAATGTATATGGACAGAACCGCTTATCAGTTGGAAAAAGTAATAAAGGACTGGTTCCGCAATCTATTGGAAATACTTTTTCAGGCAGCAGCTTTAGTCATAGATACCATACGAACGTTTTTCCTCATTGTCTTGTCCATTCTCGGACCGATAGCTTTTGCCATTTCCGTGTGGGACGGATTTCAGTCCACGCTCACGCAGTGGCTCACGCGGTACGTCAGTGTTTACCTCTGGCTACCTGTTTCCGATCTGTTCAGTTCAATGCTTGCAAGGATACAATCGCTCATTTTGGAACGTGATATTGAAATGCTCGCAGATCCTACTTACATCCCCGATACCAGTAATACGGTGTATATCATCTTTATGATTATCGGCATTATCGGGTACTTCACGATACCAACGGTAACTGGTTGGATTATTCAGGCAGGTGGTGCAGGAAACTTTACCCGAAATGTAAACCAGGCGGCAATGAAAGCCGGAAATGTAGCAAGTGCAGGTGCCGGTTCAGCAGCCGGAAATATCGGCGGTCAGCTAATGAAATAATGTTAAACGAATAATCATCTAAAAAATGGAATTTAAAACACTAAGAAATATAGAAAACAGCTTCAGACAGATCAGGCTGTATGCCATTGTGTTTGCCGTTCTCTGCATTAGTGTGGTAGGATATGCCGTATGGCAGTCCTACCGTTTTGCAGAAGAACAACGCCAGAAAGTTTATGTGCTGGACAATGGAAAATCATTAATGCTGGCTCTCTCACAGGATGCCAGTATCAACCGTCCTGTAGAAGCAAGGGAACACGTCAGACGTTTTCACGAACTGTTCTTTACACTGGCACCTGATAAGAATGCCATCGAAAGCAATATGAAACGGGCATTTAACCTTGCTGATAAAAGTGCCTTTGATTATTACAAAGACCTTTCGGAAAAGGGCTATTACAACCGCATTATATCAGGTAATGTTCAGCAACGCATCGAGGTAGATAGTGTTGTATGCAACTTCGACACTTACCCGTATGCGGTTCAAACTTATGCCAAGCAGTTCATTATCCGCTCAAGTAACGTAACCAGACGTAATCTGATTACCTCTTGTTATCTCGTGAACTCTGTCCGTTCCGACAACAATCCCCAGGGATTTAATATCGAAAAGTTTGCAGTAACGGAAAACAGGGACATAGAAGTCATAGAACGCTAAAAATTTCTGATATGAAACAATCACTTGATTTAGACACTTTCGCAAAAACCCTGACCAATAAAGGGTACGATGGTTATTTCCAAACGGAGGCAGCCTATGCCGACAAAATCAAAGACAGCATCAGCAGATTTTTGGAGGCTTGTAAAAACGGAATGGATAAACCGATGCTGCCCAACATCCTGATGCTGACAACTTACCTGCAATGGAATGGTGACGATAAGCCAAAGGTTGAATGCAATATGTGGGTAAAGTATGAAGACGGTCTTTTCGATGTACAGAAAATGAATATTGAAAGAACAGACCAGTACGGGCAATTACTGAAGCAATCGAAACTGACAGATCTATCGACAAGTTTGGTTCCGACAAGGAAAGAAGCCATAGCACAAGTGTCTGAAAAGCCCAAACAACACTTGTCTTCCCGAAAAAGAGGGTTTGGAATGTGATAACCAAAATCATTAAAGTATGAAAAAATTAAGAGCAAATATGGACAGGTACTTTGACCAATTGGATGACCGTTGGCGGGAACTACCTGTGCGGAAACAGCATCAATACACCCTTTACTTTTTTCTGGGGTATCTGCTGCTTACCGCAGGGGTCATTGCCAAAGTATGGTACGATGCAGGAAATTCCAAAAATGATCTCTATATCGAACATATCGAAAACCCTGTCCTCAAAAGGAATGAAAATCCTGCAAGCTTGCAGGACACATTATCAACCATTTTAAAAAATAAGATTTATGAAAGAAAATGAGAACAAAAAAACGGTCGTTCGGGTAACCGAGGGTAACCTGAAAGAAACCGCTGATGTGCTGCAAGACAGTACACAGAATAAGGCCGAAAAGCTTAAAAAGCCACTCATATTCGGCTTGATGGCAATTGTCTTCGTAGGTTGTATGTACCTCATATTTAAACCGTCAGAAGATAAGAACGAAATCGAAAAACTTGGTTTAAACGATGCCGTTCCACAGGCTACAGAAGCCGGTATGCAATCGGATAAGCAAAAGGCATACGAACAGGAAATGCTTGAACAGAAGGACAGGGAAAAACGTAATGCCCTTACAACACTCTCCGATTACTGGAATACGGACAGCTCACTAAATACGGAAGAAGAAATTCCCGAAGAAGAGGAAGGTTATGATTATAGCCCGGGAAGAAATTCGGGAAGATCCGGCAATTCGGCACTGAACAGTTACCGCAATGCACAAAGTACATTGGGTTCATTTTATCAGGATAACAATTCGGAAACTATGGAGCTCCGCAGGCAACTGGATGAATTGAAAGAGCAATTAGCAGAAAAAGATGTACCCAAAGCCGCAACCATTGACGACCAATTGGCATTGATGGAAAAGTCTTACGAAATGGCTGCAAAGTATCTTCCTACATCTACGAGTACACCCGAAGTCCCGGCTGTTAAGGGAGAGACTAATGCCACCACAACTTCAAATATTTCCAATCAAAAGGAGCATTTTGTGTCGTTCACATCTGCAAGAAAGAACACCGTATCTGCCTTGTACCGTGAGCCTTCCGATGCGGAGTTTTTAGACAATTGGAGCCAGACCAGAAACCGTGGATTTTATACCGCAGGTGCTACAGAGCAGGTGGTGCAATCGAAAAACAGTATTAAAGCTTGTGTACACGATGCCCAAACGGTTGTTGGTGAAACGGGTGTAAGATTGCGATTATTGGAGCCTGCCCAAACGCCTCAACGTACCATTCCCAAAGGAACGATTGTAACCGCTAACGGTAAATTTCAGGGAGGGCGTTTACAGCTAAAAATCACTTTCATAGAATTGGAAGGCAATATAATTCCGGTGGATATTACCATTTATGATCTGGACGGACAGCAGGGATTGTACGTGCCGTATTCGCCTGAAATGAATGCTCTAACAGAAATGGCAGGTAATATGAGCCAACAATCAGGAACAAATCTGATGCTTACCCAAAATGTCGGACAGCAAGTTGCCGCAGACCTTAGTCGTGGTGTGGTGCAAGGTATTTCGGGTTATTTCGCCAAGAAAGTACGCACACCAAAAGTTACACTAAAAGCCGGGCATCAAGTCTTTCTTGTATCAAAAAAATAATGTTGAACTCAAATAAATAAAACAATGAAAAATCATTTAAAAACCTTTTGGGCATTTGCCCTGATACTCGGCTTCGCCGTACAATCTTATGCTCAGGACAGCATAAGAACCAAACTTGAATTGGGTCAGATAGAACCCTATAAAATGGAAGTTACTTATGATAAGACTTCGCACCTGATCTTTCCGACCGCCATTCGTTATGTAGACTTGGGAAGCGAATACCTGATTGCAGGAAAGGCAGAAGATGCGGAAAACGTATTGCGTGTAAAGGCAACCGTTAGGGATTTTGAAGCAGAAACCAATTTTTCTGTGATTACCAATGACGGACGTTTTTACAGCTTCAATGTGTATTACAGCTCTTACCCGGAGGCATTAAGTTATGATTTACTGACAATGCAAAAAGCAGTTGATAAAGCAAACGGAAACGATGTTCTTTTCGAGGAATTGGGTAACAATTCTCCATCATTGGCAGGCTTGCTTTTGGAAACCATTTACAAGAAAGATAAGCGTATTGTAAAGCATATTGGGGCTAAGAGTTTCGGAATACAATTCATTCTGAAAGGCATTTACATCCACAACGGCAAATACTATTTCCATACGGAACTAAGAAACAAGTCCAATGTACCCTTTCAGATTGATTTTGTGAATTTCAAAGTGGTAGATAAGAAAGTAGCCAAACGTACTGTAGTGCAGGAACATCCAATGATACCGCTTAGGACTTACAAGCCATTGGATGAGATTGGTGGGAAGACTATCGAACAAAATGTTTTCCTGTTAGACCAGTTTACCATTGCCGATGACAAAGTGTTGTTGATTGAAATATTTGAGAAAAATGGCGGCAGGCATCAAACGCTTCAGGTGGAAAATTCGGATCTAATCAAAGCTCGTTTGATAAACGATATGCACCTGAAATTTTAATAACCTTTTAAACAATAGTAAATAATGAAAAAGTATATCTATACTGTGATGCTTGTACTGATAGGCATCACGACCAGCCAGGCACAAAGAATGCTGCCTAAACAGAAAGGATTAGAAGTAAATGTTGGTGTATTATCCAATGATAAAATCGGGAATGACTATTACATCAATATAGGTATGACCGTACACGGCAAAAACGGAAACTACCAGTTATGGGCGTTGGAATACACGCATCAATACCACGATTACAAAGATCTCCGCATACCACAGGAAACTTATACTGCCGAAGGAGGTTACAGTTTCTTCCTGTTGGGCGATGCCCGTAAAAATATCACGCTGAATGCAGCCATAACAGGGGTAATTGGGTATGAAACCATTAACCGTGGCGAAGCGATGTTGTACGACGGAGCAAAGATTTTGAATGAAGACAACTTCATCTACGGAGCTGGTGGAAGGCTCACTTTTGAAACGTACCTGTCAGACCGTTTTGTGTTAGTCCTGCAAGGACGTACAAAGGTCTTGTGGGGTACAGATTTGCGACAATTCCGACCGTCCGCAGGGGTTGGTTTAAAGTTTAATTTTTAAAACGTGAAGAAAATGATAGCAATATTCAATAAATTCAGAATAGGATTGTTGCCGATATATCTAATGCTGGCAATCCTGACAGGTTCTATTTCGCTGGTATCTTGTAGCAAAGATGATGAACTCGAAATACAGAACGATTTTCCTTTCGAGGTCAATGTAATGCCTGTGCCTAAAGATGTTGCCAATGGGCAGAGAGTAGAAATACGTATTACTATACAACGAACAGGTAATTACAGCAACACACAGTATTTTCTTCGTTATTTTCAGTTTGATGGGACAGGAACATTGCAGTATTACGATGAACCACCGTATTTGCCGAACGATTTGTATTCGTTACCAACACAACAATTTAAGTTGTACTATACTTCGGCTTCTACGGTATCGCAATCTTTTGAGGTTTGGATTTCCGACAGCTTCGGGAACGAAAAGCAGTTGAGTTTTCAGTTTAACAGTAGTGATTAGAAACAAAAAGAAACGGATTCATTTTTGAATCCGTTTCTTACTTTATAGAAGTTACCCATTCTCTAGTTTATTGAACGTTTGCTCAATCATTTCTTTAGTAAGATTTACCTAATCTCAAATTCTGTAAATATCTTATCCTTTTTTTACTTTTTATCGGTTATGAGAAACTCAGCAGTCAGTTTAGTCTTTTCCTCATCTTTGCCATATATCCACGCTTCCTTAACAAGCCTGTAACGTCCTTTCGTGTTAGCACCGTCTTTTAAAATCTTTGACAGGGCTAAAGGAAACTCTTTCGCCTCTTTTGGAGAAATGGCGTAGGTAATATCTTCAAAAACGAACATTTCCACTAGCGGTACCAATTGCCACTTATCATCAATTAATCTTTCGATTATAAAGGAACTTGGAACAATAAGCTCCTGTTCAAGATTATTATTCAGAACATAACTCCCTATTTTGTCAGAGTCCTTTTGTTCAAATGTATCAGGTAAAACCAGTAATTCCATATCGTGTATAGTATCTGTTGTTTTAATTTCGTTATTTACCTGTTGTACAGGCAAATCCTTCCTTTTCGCTTCTCCTGTGCCTTGACAGGCAATAACACCTAATGTAGCTGCTAATGTAAGATATTGCCATTTAATCATAATAATTCATTAAAAAAGTTGTTTAGAGTTGGCAGGCGACAAACAATAATGCTTACCGCCTGCCAATTTAATTTCTTGATAATCCAAAAGTACTTAATATATTCCCCGCTTTTGTATAATACCGCGTAGAACCGCTTGCTCCCATATGAATTCCTGCTGTCGGTCTTGTTCCTGTACTACTTATATAAGTATAAACCGGACCACCGCTATCACCTCCCGCACTTGTATAGTTTGCCGATGTCATATTGGTTATGGTACTGCCAGTACCACCAATTACTGAAACATTTGTACTGATTATAGTTCCCGATGTTGCACCTGTGGATTGACCAATTTTGTTTATTGTGGTTCCTGCACCCGGCAAAGTTGTTGAAACCGATAAAAGATTTGAAGTGCCGCACAGTGTATTGGATACATTGTCTGTAGTAGGACTATTTAAAGTAACAAAAGCAGCGTCAACGGTTCCGGATTGTTGGGAGTTCACGCAAGTACCTACTGCGGTTCCGCTTCCATAATAAGCAGTCTCTCCGACAAGGATTGCGTGCCCTGCCGTAACAAAGCCCACTTTGCCGTCAGAATTTCTTTTAGCGCCAAAACCAACTGAACCTGATCCAGCCATAGAAGCGTTGCGGGAAACTTCACATCCAGGGTAAATAGTAACTTCAGCTTTTACTCTTCCCGTAGATTCTTTAAATTTTATACCCGCTTTATTAAAAACAGACTTCTGCAACATTGCGATTTTCTGATTATTCAATCCGATTACCTGTACTTCAACCTCATTAGTGGCATCCATCAAAGCAAATCCGGTTAAAAACTCCAAACTGGATGGATCTTTCTTGCTTAATGCAAATTCGTTCAGTTCATCCATTACAGTGGTAAGGTAGCCATAGGAATGCTCAGCGGGTTTAAATTCCATATTATCGCTACCAATTACAGCATGCACAGCCTGTTTTCCTTTCTCTTGATCACCGTGCAGAAGTATCGTTAAACTACCTTGCTCCGTAATGTAGGCACCACCATAATAATCGGGATACAGAGGCACATCTTCTTGAAAGCGATTCTTCGTAGTGCCGAAAGATTCGATAAGTCTTGTGAGTTTCTCGTTTGCTTCCCATTGGTGAGAAGCATCAGCTTCAATACCCGGCTGCTCATTAGACGATTTTGCTACTAACTCCTCGTTCGTTTTAAGGTTCTCATGCAGATCAGCATCAGAACAAGCATTCATTGACAACATAGCCACGAATGCCGACATGATGATAAAAATTTTTTTCATGATAATGATATATTAGTGTTAAACAATATTAGTCGACTGAAATATTTTTATTTATGTTGTTATAAGTAATAACAATGAATCAAATATACTAATAATTTTCTCTGATTAAAGAAAAATATTTTTAAATTTTATTGTAGTAAATTATTATTTATGAGTTACATATTTTAAAATAATTAATCCTTATTAAGAGAAATATATAAAATATTTTATAGCAGATTTGATTACCAGAATTATAACTCTTAGTATAGGTGCGGGTCTGGTCAATTGGTATTCTTCAAATGAAAAGAAAAATAATAAAGAAAATTTGCAAAATACAGAAATAAAAGGAGCCGCTAATTAATTCGGATAGCCTCACAGAAGATTATCCGATTTTTTTGTTGAGTAAACTGCCAAACACTGCCTTTCGACGCCAACTACTGCCACATTATGTATTCTCTTAGAAAGCCTTTCTAAATTGAACTTTCATCGAAAAATTAAAACAAAAATGGAAGTTATTGCAATACAAAAATCCATACTTGAAGGACTGACAAACGAGTTAAAAATGCTTTTGGAATTGACCGAAAATACAACGAAGAAATACACACCAATTTTCAAGGAGGAGAAATGGCTCGATAACCAGGAAGTGTGCCTGATGCTGGGCATTACCAAAAGAAGCTTACAAACCTATAAAGACAAAGGTTTATTGCCTTATTCCAAGCTGAACCGCAAGAATTATTTTAAACTTTCAGATGTACAGGTTTTGCTCAAAGCTGGACAGCCGTATAATACCAATGACAATGGATCTATTGACTAATGAAGCTGAAGAAATCATCGCTTATCAGAGTATGATAATACAGTTGAGAAGCCGTATCGAACAAATATTGAAAAACTATCGCCCTGTAATGAACGGCGAGATTTACCTGTCTGGTGAAGATATATGTAAACTATTACATATTAGCAAACGCACACTCCAACAATACCGTGATGACAATATCCTGCCTTATATTCAGATAGGGGGCAAGATAATTTATAAGGAAAGCGATATTCTGACAACTTTAGAACAAAATTACATCTCCAATAACCCGAACAACATTTAGTGCAGATGTGTTTTTCGTATCAAAACGAGTTTAGTATATTTGTATCTGAAAATATAATAAAAAAATCTTAAAGTGTTTTTGCTTTAAGTCTCGATACTGAAAACTGGTAATTTTTGCGAACCCGAGACGATAAGTAGGAATACTCACGCTATAGGCGTGGGTACTCGCTTATTCGTGGTTCGGGTATACCAGTGCCCCAGTATCGGTAAGTGTAGTTGCCTGCGCTTTCTTTTTTTGTGCAGAGCTTCTTTATAACTTTAAAAAATGAAATAATATGGAAACCAGTATTGCACAACAAAAAATTACAACGGTATTTATCAACGATAAAAGCCCGATTTTAGATTTGACCTGTACCGACCTTGCAGATTCGGGAATTGAAGTGTTATTCCGCTCTGAAAATATTGAAGAAGGATTCTATCAGCTATCTGCATTAAAAAAGCTGCCGGATGTTTGCATTATAGATCTTGATTTTTATGACAAAAATATAGTAGCAGAGCTTCAAAAATTAAAAAAGAAATATCCTTCTTTACATCTTATTGCTCATAGCGACATTGATACTGAAAAAGTTGTAAGTGCCCTTATAGAAATTGGCTTTAGGGGGTATCTGCTGATTGGTAGTGATGGGGACGATTTCAGGAAAGCCATTGAAACCGTTTTTAATGGAAAAAAATATTTTAGTGTGGGGATTTGTGATATAGTGAATAATTACCTAAAACACGATTAATCCATTATCTCTTTTCAGATTTTACATACCTTTTATTTGTAAATTGAAACTCAAATCTAACAACTCACCAATAAGTGAGTTGAAGCTGATTTGATTCCCATCCCCCAAGTATAAACTAATGCCTATGAAAAATGTTCTCAACCACTAACGTAATAGACCGTACCAACAGGTTCTATATAGATATGTCAAGAAAAATACTTACCACAAAGGAGTATGAAATTATATGGCAGATGCTAATAAGAAAAAGACCGATAAAAGATCTTTCCGCAGAATATGGATTAACCTATGAAAGGATACGGCAGATATATAATGATGCCTATAACAAAATAAAATCCATTACAGAAGTATTACTGGAAATTGAAGATTACAAGAAACAGAGGGATAAAATAAGAAGTGAATACCACACAGAATACAAACAAATTCAAATGAGCAGAGGTACTGCAAATTCGGTGATGTTGAATAAGAGACTTATAGATAGCTCTTTCCCTTTCAGTAAAAGGTTTTATGGAATGATGGAGTATTTAGATATTAAAACCATAGAAGATCTGGCAGCTATACCGTTGTCTGAATTTAAGAGTTTTAGAGGATTCAAAAAGATGTGTACAAAAGAGCTTGCTGCATTTATAGAGTTTGAAGGTGTTGAAGATTTGTTTGACGGATATTATAAATGGATTAAGGATATCTGAAACATACATAATAAGTATCTTCTGATTTCACGTTTTTTTTATTTGTAAATTTGCAGAGTTCAATCAACTTTTAATTTAAAAATTCATGAAACTTTTTCAGTTTATTATTTACGCTGCTGATCAAAAGATAAGCACCGATTTTTATCGTAGACTATTACTAAAAGAACCAACATTGGAAGTGCCGGGAATGACAGAGTTTGAACTGTCTTCTACATTGAAACTGGGAATAATGCCGGAAAACGGCATTGCTAAAATAATAGCAGAAAAAACCCAACATCCTGCAAAAGGAAATGGTATTCCACGTTGTGAAATTTACCTTTTACTAGAGGATTTGGAACCTTACTATAAACGTGCTGTAGAATTGGGAGCTGTTTTGGTTAGTGATATTGAAAATAGAGATTGGGGACATAAAGCCTGCTATTTTAGTGATCCTGACGGACATATTTTAGCTTTTGCTGAGGAGTTATAAAAAATCAGGTTCATTTAACTATGAGCCTGATTTATAATTTTAAACTACCGGCCATGCTGCTAAAGATAAACGACCAACATCCTGAACAGTCAACTTATCAGGACTAAGGTTTTCATCGTGGCTTTTTTCATACTTGGAAGATACATTGACCTTCAGATTTTTAATTTTTTCGTCTTCAAAGGCGAATAAATGGGAGCCTGAGACATCAAAACCTTCTCCTTCTTTTGTTCCGATAGTTGTAATCCATCCGGCAATTACCTGATTTTCTTTGTTCCTTAAATGTGTTACTTCAGTTTCAACAATGCCAAGAGTTGCTTCTCTCAAATGGTCTTTGTCTCCTAAAGTTAAATCCATTCCGTTTGCAAAAAACCTATTTCTGTAAAGTGCTGTAATTGCCATCTTACCTGTGAATGTTCCTACAACAGGTGGAGCTCCTGCAAACTCAAAAACACTGTCTTCGTGCCATAGGTCTGCTAATTTTTCAATAGCTGTTTCATCTCCGTGTCGGAGACCTGAAATGAGTTGAAAATACATTCCAACTACTTTTTCGTTTTCGGTTGCATACACAATTTTTTCCATGTTAATTATATTTATAGATTATGAAAAATTAATTCGTTAGCCAACATCTTGAATCTGTTTCAAAGACATCTCCTGTATATGAGTATGCAACAGCTCTACATCCACCGCATTTTTCTTTATAACTGCATACTCCACACTTACCTTTCAAAAGGTTTCTTGATTTTAGATTATTAATAAGGGTAGAATCTCTCCAAATGTCCTCAAAGGAATGATCTCTAATATTTCCTACCTTGATAGGTAACATTACACAAGGGCTTACATCGCCTGTTGGTCCTATACATCCCTGACCTATACCAGCCTGACAACCTATGAAACCATCATAACAATTTAGTTCAGAATTAAGAAGTATTGATTGGCTTAGATGCGTTGTCATCTCCATACGCCCCAAATATTCTGTTTTTATATTCTCATATTTCAACATTAAATCATGCCATAATTCTTTGTCCAGATCCAAAGCAAGGTCGCCTCTTCCTGTTGGTATAAACCGCGATAGGTTAAACCGTTTAACTCCCAAATCAGCACACATAGAAATTACATCTTCCATAACTGAATAATTTATTTTATGGAGCGTCATACAGACGTGAACATTTAATCCACTTTCAATTCCATACAATATTGCTTGTTTGGATTTTTTAAATAACCCATTCCATCTGCGAGATAAATCATGAATTTCTTCTGTTCCGTCAATACTTATTTGTAATCGGCTAACATTAAATAGTTTCAGCTTATCAGTGATTTTCTTAGTCACAGTTGATCCATTTGAACCTATCCCAACCTTTAACCCAATTGATGCCATATATTCTATAATTTCCATCATATCCTTTCTTACAAAAGGCTCTCCACCAGAAATTGCAATATCGAATACTCCCGCATCCCTAAGCTCCCAAAACATTTTCTTTACCTCGTCTGTAGATAGCTCGCCGGGTAATCTTTTTGTAGCTTCTGTAGAGCAATGTATACATCTTGCATTACACGCATTTGTAGCTATCCAAACGAGATGATAGGGTATGTCAGGAACATAGTTTCTATATGTTGTATCATTCTTTACCATAGTGTAATAATTTGTCTTGATTCAAGTTCTTGAAGAAAATTATATATAACAGTTGGATTATCCGTGCGGATACCATCAATTAATTCACCTACAGTTTTTGAACCATCACATTTAGATATAATTTGCTCATATGCCGATGATGAAACAAAATACATTTCATCGGAATAGACCTGAAATAAAAGCATTCCATTTTTGTCTTTTCTAGCAATGACATCACTTGATACTAAAGGAATTGAATCATTAAAAATACTCATAGAAATAGTTTTATACAGTTAAACATTCTTTATACATCCAACAGCTATCATCTCCCATAAGTGGGCTTCCTGTATTCGCCATTGAAACGGCTCTACATCCTCCGCATCTTGACTTATGTTCACAGGATAAACAATTTCCCCCTATCAACTCCCGATTTCTGATAGCCTTTAAATAGTTGGAGTTTTCCCATATCTCTTTAAAAGAATCTGTTTTCAGGTTGCCAGCACCCTGTGATAAAAAAACACAAGGGGTTAAAGTGCCATCAGCCATAATTCTTGCCGTAAGTTTGCCTGCTCCACATCCAGTATATTTATCTCTTTCATTTTCTTCAACCAACAATGAAGCTCTGCAATCATGCCAAATTATCTGAATCTTTCCCTCAAATTCCCTTCTCATATCAATCCATTGCATAATCACTGACTTTAGTATTTCAGGAGGTAAAGCCAAATCTTTAGTACCTCTTCCAGCTGGAACATATTCCGACATATTAACCGCATCTGCTCCAAGACTATGTGCAAATTCCACTACATTTCTACCATCTTTATAATTTAGAAGTGTTGGTGTGAAGCTTACAACTACACGTACACCTTCCTTTTTCAAAAGAGGTATTGCTTTGATTGTCTTCCTGAATAACCCAGGGTGTTGTCTGAAGTAATCGTGAAATTCTTCATTACTTGCATCCAAACTGATAGTAACACTTCTTACACCGGAAGAAGCTATTTTTTTTGCTATTTTCTCATTAATTATAAGACCATTACTAGCTACATTTACTACCAAATTTCTAGATACCGCTTTTTCTATAAGTCTAAAAATATCTTTACGTAATAAAGGTTCTCCACCTGAAAATGCTAGAATTAGCAAACCAGCATCTGCAAGATCATCAATCATTTTTAGTGCAGATTCAGTAGAAAGTTCATTAGGGTGAACTTTGTCAGGAGCTGAGGATGAATAACAATGTAAGCATTTCGCATTACATCTTAAAGACACTTCCCAAGCAATATATAATGGTGCTGAAAATGCTGGTTTTACTACGGTTGTCTTCATCTTAATCTGTTTTTATAGTTAGTATGATAGTTTAATTACCTGTTTTACAGTACAATTTAACAACTGAAATATTTCTCTTTAAAGGGAAATTATTACCTTTACGAAGGTACAAGGTCTGAAGTGACAGAACAATTAGCTATTCTTCTAAAATATACCCTTAACTACTATGAAGAAAGAAACTGATATATTGAGAAAAAAAAGACGAGAGTTGGATTTGTCGCAAGAGTACATTGCTATGGAATTGGGGATTTCACAGAAAGCCTATTCGGATATAGAAAGTGGTAAGACTACGCTTAAAAATGATACTCTTTGTAAAATTGCAAATATACTAGGGGTAAAACCGTCAGAAATCTGTCCGATTTCTGACAGGTGTGAAAACAATCAGGATATAAATGGTAAACATCTTGATTTAGTTGCCTATTTAAAAAGCAGAAATATTGATTTCCCTGAAGAATTAGAGTAATTCCTAACTAATTTCTTTTTAATGTTGTAAATTTTACACGATTAAAGACTTGTAAGATTAAAGGTTGTTGTAAGATTAAAAGTAATCCTCTTGGTAAGGTTATTTCCCTTATTTAAATTATCACTTATATCATTTGCCTGAATCCCTAATCCAATAACGGGAGTTCTTATTCCTGTCTTTTCACTTTGTTTAGTCAAAAACAACAAGGCTCCTAAATTATGAACAGGTGTAATATTCCCAAATTCACTGGAATAATATAACGTGTAGCCAAACTTCATTTTGTTTTCATCTTCCTTAAATTCAGAAGGACAGTTTGTATAAGCAATCCGAAATGGGAAACTTTCATATTCTTTATAATTCCCCATTCTTCCATTTACAGTTTCACTGTATTCTCTTGTTGTACCGGAAAGTGAATCTGTTATTGTACCAAAATCTTTTATTTCAACCTTGTCTAACTTTGAATAGTTGTTTTTTTGTGCATAACCAATTGAAAACGTCAATAGGTTCTTGCCAGAAATTAAAGCGTTGTAGTTAAAAGACAAATCAAGACCCTCAAATGTAAAGTCGTTGATTTGGTCTTTAAACGATGTGTCTGATTTGAAAAGTGTCTGTTTGTTGATGTTATAACCAGCTTTTAAAGTAAAGAAATCTATAAATTTGGAATCTGCTTTATCTTTATCCGAGAATAAATGTATCTTGGAGTACGAGAGATTAATGGCAGTACTGGGATTAAAGTTACCTCCCGAAAAAAGAGTTGCAATTCCATCGGAAGGTTTCCCTTTTACACTAAGGGTTAGGAACTTATTTGGCAAAACACCATTTTTGTTTGGAAGCGTAAAAACTGATTTAAACTGAAGGCTTTGTTCTGAAGAATTAAGGCTTCCAAGAATTGCTCCATTATTGATGCCAATAGGGTTTAAGGTTATTTCGTCACCTTCAAGAGTTTCTAAAAATACCTGTCCGAATGATAGGGCAGGAAATAATATAGTAATTGCTATAAGAGTAATGTGTTTTTTCATAAATCAGCAGTTTAGATAATGGTTATTGATTTAGACGTTTCAGAATTACCTTCATTGATAACACATTCCAACGAATCGTCAGCCTGGTCTTTAATTTTTACAGTTAGTTTTGCACTTGCTCCATTTTTTCCTTTACAGAACATTCTAACGTCCAATTCTCCTTCAATCGGGTAATCAGGGAGTTCTTTAAAGAAAATCTTTTTTGATGCGTTGTAAGCCCATAGTCCTACTTCATCTGTTTCAAGGAATACTCTACATTCAAGCATTGATCCCCAGATTTTAATTTCAAGTCGTACATCTCTTGTTTTCATGATTCTCAATTTATAAGGTTATAAAAATTACTAAGTTCAAAACAGGCAATTAAAGTCCGTTCTGGAATAATCTAATATTTACGTTATTCTGGTCTTATAATCTGTTACGGAAAACGAATTGGCGAAGCGTAGGATTAATTGATTTGCATGGAAATTTTAAAAGCATAGCCCAAGAGTTTTCGTTAAGCTAACTTAATGAAAAAAAAGATATTAAGGGATTTTTTTTGATAGGTAAAATATAAAAAAAGTTCTCTTTATTAGTCTTTTAGCTATATTATATAGTTGGTTATTTCTGTCTGTTCTTTAAAGAATTCGTCAATGCTGCTTTGTATAGATCACTGTCAATATATCTATCGGTTGATAACGCTGATAAATACAATGTTTTTAAGTCAATTAAAATATCCGGATAAGTTTTATCAACACATCCAAGTAATAAAAAACGAAATGAATCAAATGAGTATGAAAATTGATCATCAGGATAAGCTCCACCCATATCAATATGTTTGTTATTTTGAGCTTCAAAGAAACTTACAAGATCCCCAAAGTTTGTTTGAAAAATTTGTGTCAATTGCTCTTTGTTTGAAATTGAAAAATGTAAATCGTAAAGTTGCTTGAAAAGATTATAGCGAACTCTTACAAATTCCCTTTTCATATAGGGGTCTAATTTTTCAATTTCTATAAATCGAATATCAAGAACCATTTTCCATTCTGAAAATCTGTCTTGTTTTAATTTGTCGTTATTAGCTTCAGTTGCAACTTTTAAACGAAGAAGTCCTAAGTAAGCTGCAATTGTTGCGACAGTTGCTGTAAATAATGCCTTATATTGTCCAAATGCAGATAAATATGTGTTAATGCCATCCGGTGAAAATGAAAATGAATTTTTGTCATATAATGAATAATGAATTGCAATCAATGCAATTGTGGACATAATCACAAAAATTATTAAAATGGTTAAAAGTAGTCCGTTAAATATTTTTGTCCCAAATATCATCTCAATTAGTTTGTATTAAATTGGTTTATAAAAAGGAAACATATTCAGAAAGGTTCCTTGTAAAAAAAATAAAAATTAATTTCACACCTTTCCAAAGGCATTTTCTTTAAACTAACTTACGGAAAAAATGAATAACAAAAGTATATTAAGAATGAAAATCTAACTTTACTATTTGATTAATTATAACCAAAGCGACGTTCTTTTGCTTCTTTTCTTTGGTGGCTGTGTGGAAAGAAAAGAAGTCATCTAAAACAACAAATGGGATAAAGAATATCCCACGCAAATAATGTAGCAACCTGTTTGATAAAATGTAGAGAAAGGGAATTGTGCTGGGTGCATTTTGGCAAAGGGGTTGCACCGTTTTAAATGCGAAAAGGCGGTTCCGACCAACGGAAGGAAGCGTCTTTTCGCCGCCCGATTTGGCTGTCAGGCTACTTTTATCGGGTGGGTACAGAAATCTTTCAGATTGTGAAAAAATCCTCTGTATTCGGTCATTCCGTTGCGGAATAAGTTCCATAATAACGAACAACCCATTTGAGTCAATGATGAATTTATAAACAATTCCTGTTTTTCCAATGCTTCAGCAAGTGAACAACTTGAGGTGTCATTCTGTTCTTCGGACTGCTTCAGCAAATCCCCAAATTCTTCGGTAACAAATGGCAGGCTTGCCACCGTTTCGTATTTTTCAGAATTGGGTTGTTTGATAGTTCCTATTGTAGATAGTAACACTTGTCCTGTGTGTTGGCTGTTCCCAAAATCTAACCAATACTTTGGTTCATCCCTGTTATAATTTCTACGGTAGCTGATTTCCTTTAGCATTTCGGCTACACCAAACCTTGCCTGTACATTATCCACACACGTAATATAAATGGTGGATTTTGCATTTTCGGGTAATCGCCCGAATTTATCCTTTTCAAACTTTTGGGTTTCTGCTTTCCAATCTGTACCCGAAAAGCGGTTGGCTCGGTTCACGAGTGCTACTGATTTGTACAATCCTGTTTCACATTCTGCAAAACGCTGTCTGCCTAAATTGGCACTCGTGATGATGTCATCATCCCAAAGTCTGATTTGTAAACCTGCGTGTCCCAATTCAATTAAGCTATGGTTCATTTCCATTAAGGCGGTTAATACTTTTGAGCCTGTGCCACCTGCACCGATAAGGTTTACCGTAATCGGATTGGTCGGATTGAGCAGATAATTATCTGTGAAATGTATTTTCGTTTTCTCGGTATTCATCACAATAAATTTTTAAGGGTTTTGTTATTCTTTTTCAATGTTTCTTTCGGAAAGGGTTTATCAGTATTGATAAGGTCTTTCCAAAGGTTTACAATATTCGTTTTGGTTAAGTTTTCGCATAATGAATGACTGAAATAACTCTCAAAAAAATAGTGTTCCCACGCTTGCGTAAACTCTTCAACCGAAGCCGAATTTTTAATATCAATGCTTACCGTTCCCATACATACATTGCCCTTTTCATAGATGTTGAAGAAAGGAACATAGTGCAAAAGTGTTTTTTCGGTAGGTCTTCTGTCGTTTGCCAAAGCAAAAACAGTCAGACTGGTTTTACTCGCTAACCAAAGCATTGCAGGGACTTGTGCTTTTCCGTTGGGTATGCCCAGACTATCCACAAAATACAGTTGTCTTTGCTGTGATTTGGTGTACCATAGCACCGTACCTTTATCATTACTCGGATTGATGTGCAGAATGTTAGTCGGCAAAATTCCTTTTGGCTTTAAAAACGCTTTGCTCTTTTCTTCATTGGTCTGTAAAGACTTTGCCAATACTTCGGCTTCCTTTACGGTCAATGGGTGTGCGTTGATAGGATTACCGTTTTTATCCATATCAAAATGTTCCACATACATTGTCTTTTCCGTTCCTTTGGCTTCATAAAAAACCAAAGCTGATTTTGGCAGGTACAATGTCCCGAAGTTTTCTGTTATGTCGTTTACGCTGTTCATTACGTTGTGGTTTTATAGTTATACAATAGCGAACACAACTCGTCTAACAAGGCAAAAAGACGGTTTTCAAAATCGAGGTTGGTTGCCGTTATTTCACTACCGTCAAAGGTTTTGTTAATGGTAGGTTCTTCCATTGTTCCGCACTCGTTAAATTCATTGTTGATACTGTCGGTAAGGTTTTCATATAACCAACCTTTAGTGTCTGCAATAAAAGAAATGTACTTTTCTATTCCGATTGTTTCATTTTCGTAATCATCATTATATGGGTCTTGTTCGGGCATTGGTGCATTTCTGAAAATGTTTTCTGTCGGATATTCCTTGTAAAGGGCAAAGGCATTACAAGCTATCTGCCAACATTCGTGGTCGAATGTATTACGGCTTTTAAAACGGCTTAAACGCTGTTCAAATACCGTTAAATTGATGCGGTTATATAGTTTCTGTTCTATACTGTCGCCAATTTGTTCTGCCTTGTTCAACTCACTTTTATAGGTGTCTGTTTCTTCTGTTTCGTAATCGTCCTCTATCCAATCTTTGTGCATTTCATAAAGCCAATACAAATAGCTGTTTTCCTGTCTGTAATACGGAATGTCGGCAATGTGATAGAGGTAACTGCAAACCGAAATCAACAATTGTGCATTCTTCTTATGCTTCGGATTATGCAACATTTTAAACAGTGGCATAACAGGAATATAATAAAGGGTTGTGCCTGTATCATATCTTTCCTCACTCACAAAATAGGTTTTCTTACTGTCCTGTATCAATTTGAAACTATCCCAATTCGCATTGGTACGCTTTAGTTTGACTTCAACATCCCACATACCCAAAGCAATATTGTACGGAAATTTAAAATCTTTGGTATTCATTGTTTCAATACTGTAATGCTCGGCAAGATTGGAAAGGGACTTGTAAAAATCCCTCTCCGTTTTTTCAGTTTCCTTACAAGCCTGTACGGTTTTCGTTTCTTTCAGTTTAGGTAGGAATACCGATTTTAAAAAACCATTGGTAGCATTGCTATCGGTACAGACTTCTGCTTGTCTTTCTGTACTTGATTTGCATCTTTTGGTCTTTGCATCCAATGGGCGAACTCGCCCAACTGTCGGTGCAATTGCCGTTGGCGTTTCTGTTCGGGTATGCTGATAGTTCCCGATATGATGTTGCGTTGCATAATTCATTGCTTTACGGTTTTAGATTATCCTTTTGTACCCATTACGCTTTCAAATTTGTACTCTACTGCATCATCTTTTATCTGTGGTGCAGATGCTTTTGCCGTTGTGAGTATAGGGTACATATTGGCGTAAAAATTCATTACGGCTTCCACGCTCCAACGTGGTTCGGGGTCGGTCAGTCTGATGTCCTGTCCTTTATCTTTGAGTATAAAAACTCTCTCTAATTGCGTTGCTAATAACATCGTTTTCGTTTTTAAGTGTTAATACTGTTCTTCTTCCTCTGCTTCACGGGTGGGATAATCTGCCGTAACTTCTTCCGCTTGTTGTGGCGGTTCGGGTGTTGTTTCTTCCATTGCACCGAAAAGGCTCGGTGTAGCGAACTTGTTTGATAATTCCGTTTTGCGTTTGCGTATCTCGTCCGCTTTTTCGGGAAACTCGGTTATGTCGGGAACTTTCATCCACGCTTCACGGTGTTTGCCCTCTTTTTCGAGTTCGTCAGCCTTTGCCATACCATCTTTAAACTTCTTGTCTTTGGCTTCTTTTTCCTTTTTGGCTTTCTCGGTCTTTTCTTTCTCCATTGCCGATTGCTTTTTGACTTCTTCCATTTGTTTTAGGAATTTTTCCATATCCACCATTACGCCCGAAACGGTTTTGATAGGTGCTTTTATCTGCTCAAAAAATCCCTCGTCAAACTCTTTGGGTGTGGCATTAAACGTCAATGGGGGAATAAGGTTTTTGGCACTATCTCCGCATTCCTCGTTATTGAGCAATACCGATACGATAAGGTTATTTTCTGCTCCTTTGGAAATGTTCAGTTGCAATACTCCTGTAAAGTCCAACTGCTGTATCTGATTGAAAAAATTTGCGTTCATTGTTCTAAAATTTTGATGTTTCGTTTAATTGTTTTACATAACTGTCATATCTTTCCGTTATATCCTTTCCTTTACGGAAAGTGTCTTTTGAATAGCTGTAATGCTCCTCAAAAAATCTTATTTCTTTTGTGATAAGGTTAATCGTGTAGCGATACGTTGCATTTGCACGCCTTTCGTCCATTGTGCAATACTCTGAAAGTAGTGCTATTTCCTGCCCACTGTCATCAAACAAAAGGAGTGGCTGTAATACGGTTTCTACTATATAGCCCTGTTCAGGTGCAGAACTGCCATTAGCAACGCATATAATTGATTTTCCGTTGCTTAATTTGATATGGAGATTTGAACGTGTCATAACTGTTGGATTAATTGGTGTAATGAAAATTCTTCTGTCCAAAATTCTTCGCTTGTGTGTTTGCCGTAAGCCTTGTACATAGCTGTTCCTGTTTTATATATTACAAGCCTGTAACAATCCAATCGGTTTTCGGGTACGGACAATGTTTCGAGTTCTTCTTTGTCAATTTCCACGTATGCCATAGGCTTATTTTCAAGCCATTGGTATAAATCGGGGTTGTCGTCCTCGTCTGCGGTATAAAAATCTACTGCCGTATCGTAGTAGTTGAGCGATTGTAAGAAGTAATCTTCTGCAAACGGCTTAACCATTTCAAGCCTTTTTTGCTGTTCCTTTTTCCATTCTTCCGTAATGTGGACAATGGCAAAATTGCAATTGTCCCATTCGCTGTTTGTACCTGCTTTAAGCAGTATATATGCTGTCGGTTTTTCTGATAGTTTCATCTTTGGATTACTTTAAAATGTTATTTACTTATTTCCGCTATTTGGTCAATTCTGCCGTAAACAATGCTTTTAAGACTTGTTTTGTCGGGGGCATTGTATTCGTGCCAACTGTCGTACTGCTTAACCAAATAGGTTTTCAGCACATCTTCAAACCCAAACCGATAACCCTGTAAGGGAACTGCTCTTTTGAAAAAGGCATTTCGGTTTACGGCTTCCGCAAGCCAATTTTTCTCGGCTCTGTTCATCTTCTCACCCTTGTTCAGTTTTTCCCTTAGCACGTACACTTTAGCGTATTGCAGGGATTGTAATTCGGGTACATCGTGGCGGACAAACTTTGTGGCTATTGTTTCAGTTTTCATTGTACTTGGTTTAAAAGTTGATGATTTTTGGTTTTACGTTCTAAAAGAGTTTCCAATATTTCACAGTCGCTGTCGTATTCCTCTCCCTCAAAATGGTAGATGTCTGTATCTTCATCAAACTGATAGGCTTCAAAATCTTCGTCTTCCAAATAAATATCTGTGAGTAGCTTGTCAGAGAATATTGTCCTACCATATACACCGTTTCCCAATTCCTCATAGTCCTGTGAGAAACTTACGTTATACTGTTCTGCTATCTTTTTCAAAACTTCGGTATTGGGTGACCATTTTGTTTCATACTGAAATATGCCTGTATCTCCCTCGTTCCAATAGATGTCGAAGAAATAACCGCCATTGCTGTCCTCTACAAAGTCGGGTAATTGTCCGCATTCTTCCTTTTCCTGTTTTTCAGCCATTGCCTTGAATAGCTGTTGTATCTGTTCGATTGCTTCGGGTTTCCCCTCGAAAACAACCGCATTACTACACCAATTTGCCATAATCAAATGTTTTATTGTTAGTTAATCTTCTGCGGTATAAATGCCGTTTACATAGTAGCCGTATGACTTTTCCCAAAGGCGTATTAAACCGTCTGTATCTATATAAAATTGCTCTGTACGATTGCAGTAAATAATAAATATGCTTTCGTCCTTGTGCTTGCTTTCAAGGCTTTTGGCTCTCGCCAGACTTTTTGCTTCTTCGATTGTTGTTGCTTTCATATCCTGCTGTCTTGTATCGTTAAAAATTTCTACTATATCCACAATGGCACATTCGGGACAACCCTCTGTGGTTGTTATCTGCTGTATAGCTCCCTGCTTTCCGCTTAGTGATACTACTCTGAACGTTGTTGTTCCTGTGTCGTGTTTCAGTGTTGCTTTATATATTCCTATTGTCATTGCTTTGGTTTTATAGTAGGCTACCACCGATTAAGGCGGTAGCCTGTGATTATTTAGTTAAGGTTTAGGATTTCCGCACCGTCCGAAGCAAAGGCGGTACACAGGTCAAATGCTTTCTGTGATTTCATTTGGGCAGTACCACCCAATACAATGCTTTGTAGCTTGGCTTCGTCATTTTTGTAATTTCTGACGTTCTGAAAGTATCCTGTAACGGCATTGTACGCTCCGAACAAAGTACCTTTGGTGGTATCCATTTGTTGGGTATCACTTGTCATTGCATAGAGAAAAGCGTTGTCAACTACATTTTTGAACACGGTGGACATTTCATCCTCCGCACCTTTTTGGATAAGGTCAAGCGTTTCTTTATTCGGGCAAAGTGCCAACTGTATCAGTTTTCTAACCTCTTTGTCTGTGGCTCTTACCTTTGTCCAATCGTTGAAAATGCCCTCTAATTGGTTGCTTAATGTGTTTGCCATTCCCATAACCTTGTGTGCATTTTTCAAACGCTCATTTGCTCCCGAAGTATGTTTGATACGCACTACATTAGTCATAGTCCGCAATGAAGCGTTTAAGGTATTTTGACAAACGATACGGATAGGTGTAAAAGCGGCTGTGATACTTCCGCTACCATCGTGCGAAGTAGTAAGGAAAATGTATTTTTCCGTAACATCATCGCCTTTGCCTACACGGATATAGTCGGGCAATTTCGCTGTGATAAAAATGCGTTCTCCTCTGCCCAATGCTCCTGCGGTTTCATACAAAATACCCTCGCTACCACCTACGATAGCATCAAAGAAATTAAAGGCTTCACGGTTTTGTACGATATGGTAATCTTTTCCAACCGTGTCAAAGGCTTCGTTTGTATCACTTCGGTATGTGCCAAATCGGTCGGGTATAATGATTTTCTTAGCCTCAATCAACTCTCCATTGTCATCTATGGATGTACCTCCGACTGTGATATATGCAGGTTCTTTTAATACCTCGTAATCTAACCCTGCGTGTTTGATAGCTTCCTCGCTCGTTGGGTATTGCTCCACGATTTGCCCCAAACCGTGCCACGCTTTTTGCTGTACTGAAAAGAAACTGTGCTTTCCTGTTCTCTCGTTGAAATAAATATTATGTGCCATTTTGATAAAATTTTGATGTTAAAAAATGATTGAATACTCGTGTTAGAATGGTAGGTCGTCTTCAGTACCTTTTCCCGCTGTGCTGTTACCCTCACTTTGTGCAGTAGCCTGTACAGTTTCAGTTCTCTTACTACCTCCGTGCAGTTTGATTTGTGAGGTATGGAAATTTAAACCTGCCCTTGCTTCGCCGTCTTTGTTTACCCACGCCCTTGTGCTTACTCGTCCTGTGAGTTCTACCAAAGTACCTTTGGTCAGTAGTGATGCTACTTTTGCAGATAGCCAGTAGGCACAATCGAAATAGGTTGTTTGCTCAATGCGTTCGCCCTGTTTGTTACGGTAGCTTTCGTTGGTTGCTACTGAAAAATTTACTACTTGTTTGTCCTGTGACGTTGTGCGTACTTCCGCATCTCTTGTCAGTCTTCCGATGATGTTCATAATCGTCCTTGTTTTAGAGTTTTACATTTTGTTACGTTCGCTTTTCTCGTTTCCTGCTTCCTGTTGTGGTTTGCTCCGCTTCGCTTCGCATAATTTTTTCCAAAAGAAAAACCGGAAAAAAGAAAGCAGACTATTAAGGCGGTCAAGAGGAAAAGCCAAAAGGAAACGGAATAATTGGAGGGTACCTTTAGGGAGGAAACCGTTTATGCCGTAGTCTTTTGGCTGGGATTGAGCGTAGGGTGACCGCCGTACTTTGGCTGCCTTTTTACCGGTTGATTATGGAAATATTTTATCCTAATTCTTCTGGAATAATTGATCAGGCTGTAATAGCCTGTGATAGATATTTGAAAAATGCAATAGCAAGGGAGAAGGATGAGGGGTGGAATTTTCAATTTTCTATTTATAAAAAAGCCGTAAAAGTTCTTTTACAGCGAAGGAAGTGGAAGGGATGTAAATGTACTTTGGCTGAAAAAAATATGGGCATAAAAAAAGCAGGATCTTTAAATCCTGCTTAAACTTTACTTTTGAATAGTATAATTTAGATAGCTATATCTTTTTGCTCCATTTCAATAAATGCAGCTTCCATTCCTGCAAATTTTGGCGATACCAAATCCATATCCTTACTAATTTTCTGACTGGTGATCTTAGCATAAATCTGGGTTGTAGAGATATTTTTGTGTCCCATCATTTTACTAAGGCTTTCTAGTGGAACACCTTCAGTTAAAAACATTGTTCCAAACGTATGCCTTGCTGTGTGAAAAGTTACTTTTTGCTCTGTAACAATTTCAGCTTTTTCAATCAGTTTCTTAACGTGAGCATTGCAGGTAGCGTTTGTCGGAACGGGGAAAATGAATTCATTTCGGGTAATACCCTGATATTTCTCAATAATGCGTTTAGGGATTTCCATCAGTCGAACATTGGATGCAACATCGGATTTTTGTCTTCGGCTGATAATCCATTGATGCCCGTCAAAAAATGACTGTATATTACTTTGTTTCATTTTCTTAATGTCAACATAAGAAAGTCCTGTAAAACAACTAAAAATGAAAATATCCTTTACTAGTTCATATCTTTTATGCTCCGGTTTGCATTTCATCAACTTTTCTACATCTTCTTTTAGAATATAACCCCGATCTGTTTCTTCCATTGAGATTTCATAATCTTCAAAAGGATTATCTCTTATCAAGCCTTTTTTGATAGCAAGTTCTGCCATGCTAATAACTGGCATTGTATATACCCAAACCGTGTTATGGGCACACTGTTTATCATATCTCAGAAAAAAGTCGAACTCCCGAATAAAATCAGAAGTTAGCTCACGAAATGCCATATCTTCACGATGATAACGCTCCTTTATGAATTCGCTAAGGTGATTGTAGACTGTGATATACTTATTGTAGGTGCTTTGAGAGCGTTTTTCCTTAGCTACTAATTTTTCAAATTCCTCATTGTGGATTTTGAAAACTTTTAATAGTGCATCATCCATAACACCAACGCCCAAAAATGAAAGTTTTACTTTTTGCGAAGTAGCAAAGCCTTCATTTTTGAGCATGTCATCATAAATCTTATTTATACGTACCCTTATATTATCCAATTTAAGATTAATGTTTAATGCTTGGGTACTTTTCCCTAATACTCTTCCGTGCTTTAAATCCCAATTATTAGGATTAATTTCTAATTTTGCACTAAAGGTCTTGGGTGTTCCATCGATGGTAATCCGTCCCATAATAGGTACGTTTCCATTTTTCTTTGGTTCGTTCTTTTTCAAATAGAATAGCAGTTTGAACGTGGATCTTTTTTCCTTTTCCATAACTCAAATTTTAATGTTTAAAATTAATTTTTATTGAGTTACAAGGGTATAAGAAAAATAACGCAAAGAATTGAATTATAAACAGTTATAAACACATCTAATTAAAACAAATCAGTAATGATTTAGTAACCTAACCTTGTCAAATTAAGGTTTAAACCTATCGTACACAGTCTTCTAATTCTAACCTGTTATTTTATAAGCTGCTGTATAGCAAAGGTTTTAACCGTTTTACTTATTTTTGCTATCTAATAAAGTTTTTTTTGAATAAATTCAATTTTAGCGGAATTTTGTTTCATTGAATTCAAAAGCGTTTTCCGTGTCAAATGTTCGGTTTAAAAATTATAATGAATTGGAGTTGATTGATTTTGGTCTGTTGATTTCATCCGAAGTTCAATCTTTGCTAACTTTGCAGGTGGAATTTATTTCCGATAATTCTTTGTAATGAAAAGTGATCATCCATCCGTATTTAATTTTGACAACAGTTATACAAAACTGGCCGAACGATTTTTCAGCCGTGTAATGCCCGACAGGTCAAAACGGCCCGAAATGATTTTATTCAATCATGAACTCGCCGAAGAATTGGGTATTGAGGATTCCGATCCGGAATTACTGACCCAAATTCTGTCGGGAAACAAAAAAGCTGTCGGTTCAGATCCGATTGCAACTGCCTATGCAGGTCATCAGTTCGGATATTTCACAATGCTGGGCGACGGTCGTGCGATTTTGCTTGGCGAGCATATCGATCAAACCAAAAAAAGATTTGATATACAGATCAAAGGTGCAGGACGGACGCCCTATTCAAGAGGCGGCGACGGAAAGGCGACTCTGAAAGCAATGCTGAAAGAATATGTGTACAGCGAAGCGATGAACGGTTTGGGAATTCCGACTTCGAGAAGTCTTGCGGTATTGAAAACCGGTGAAAATGTGTACAGAGAAAGGGTGGAGGACGGTGCGGTGCTTTGCCGGGTGATGCCAAGTCATCTGAGGGTCGGAACTTTTGAATTTGCAAGATTTTACGGAACCAAAGAAGAACTTCAGCAGTTATGCGATTATACGATCAAAAGACATTATCCCGAAATTTCGGATGATGCCCAAAACAAAGCATTGCTGCTGTTTGAAAAAGTGATGCATCGACAGATCGATTTGGTGATCAACTGGATGCGGGTCGGATTTATTCACGGTGTGATGAATACCGACAATACTTCGATCTGCGGCGATTCGTTTGATTACGGTCCCTGTGCGTTTATGGGTGTTTATGATCCGAAAACGGTTTTCAGTTCGATCGACGAAAACGGAAGATATGCGTTTGGTAATCAGCCGTCAATTCTGAAATGGAATCTGTCCCGGCTTGCAGAAGCCTTGTTGCCACTGATCGATGATGATTTGGACAAAGCAGTTGAAATTGCAACCGAAAAAGTAAATGAATTTGATTCAATTTTCGATATGAAATTTGATGAAATGATGCTTTCAAAAATCGGAATTGACGAGCCCGAAAAAGGTGATATCGAACTGGCCGAAGAATTTCTGAAACTTATTAAAAATCATAAAAAAGATTATACGCACAGTTTCAATTTGCTCAGACTGCCCGATCTTTATCGTGACAAACCTTTTGTTCTTGGAGATGAATTTCTGGACTGGAAGAAAAGATGGGTCGAAAGAATCAGCCGCGGAGAAGGAAAAGGACATTCGTTTTCGATCATGGAGCGATACAATCCGCTGTTTATTCCGAGAAATTATTTTGTGGAAGAAGCTTTGGATCTGGCGGTTGAAGGTGAGTTGAAAAAACTGAAAACGCTGATTTACAATCTGCAGATGCCTTATTGGTACGATACCGAAATGGATGCTTCGCTGTTTGAACCGATCGGTTTTGACCAAAATTATCAGACCTACTGCGGAACCTGAAAAAACTGATTGTTTCATTTAAATCATAAAATCATGAAAATCAACATGGGAAAAATAGACCGTATCCTTCGCTTTCTGCTGGGCGTACTGGTTATTTATCTGTATTTTACGAATCAGATTTCAGGGCTTTGGGCGATTGTGCTCGGCATTTTTGCAATTATTTTTATCATCACTTCTTTTATCGGATTTTGTCCGGTTTACACTTTGCTCGGCATCAGAACCAACAAAAAGGAGAAGGAATAAAAAGAATTACAGTCGTTTTGTTTTGTACTTTTGCCGATTCTCAAAAGAATCTGTAATCCTATGCTGCGTCTGTCCAATCAGGTTTTAAACGGTATCAGCCAAATCATGCTTCAGCAAAACCGGCTGTGCGGGATACTGTTTTTGGCAGGACTGTTTATCGGTCATTGGATTTATGGTCTGGCGGCTTTGCTGGCGGTTTTGTGCGGAACGCTGACCGCACAAATTTTGAAATACGATGCCAAAGAAATTGATTCGGGTCTTTACGGCTTCAGTCCGGCTTTGACCGGTGTGGTGCTTGTCTTTTTGTTCAAACCCGTTTTTGCAATATGGCTGCTGATTATTATCGGGTCTGTGGTTGCAGCGATATTGCAGCATTTCTTTATCAAACGAAATTTTCCGGCTTATACTTTTCCGTTTATTTTGATTTCATGGATTTTGATTTTTTTGATTCGGAATCTGGGTTCGATTCCCGGGTCTGATATTGAAACCAATGAAATTCTGAGTCTTTCCGCCGACAGTCTGTTGATCGGCACCAAATCATACGGTCAGGTGATTTTTCAGAGCAACACCTTGGCAGGCATACTGTTTTTTATCGGTGTGCTGATCAGTAATCGGGCAGCAGGAATTTATGCGCTGATTTCTGCATTTTTGATTTCATTTCTTGCGCTTTTGACCGGTCAGAATCCTGAAAGCGTGAATATGGGATTGTACGGTTTTAATCCGGTTTTGACTGCGATTGTATTTGCTGGCATCAGGCCAAAGGACGGTCTATGGGTTTTGATTTCGATACTGATTACTTTTGGAATCAATCTGATTTTGGTTGAAGCCGATCTTTTGAAAGCATTTGGCGGCGTGCTTACTTTTCCGTTTGTTGCGGGTGTTTGGGTGACGCTGCTGATTCAGAAGTTTTTTCCGAAAGAAGCGGAGGAATGATTTTTCTGAGCTGTTAAGGTTATTATCAGATCTATTGTTATGTAAATTGTAAAATTGTATAATGTATATTGTATAATTATTTGATCTTCAAATCTATAAATAACTTCAAATTAGAAGTAATATGATTAACTTAACACTATTTTGGTTATTATATTTTCACCAAATTACAGTCCAATATACTATAATTCTTTTCTCTCTGTTCACTGCAATTCCTCTCGAAAACCCATTTTTCCATTTATTGGGCATTTGCGGATTGGGTTTAAGGTTATACTTTTCTGAAAATTTTCCACTTTTCGCATCAATTACATATATATCGAAATTCTCATCCCAAAAATCCTCTCCTGTATATTCCTGATAATCAATAAAATTCGGAATGGGGTATTTCTCTTTCAAACAGTCTTTATTTATCAGATTACTATCGGTTATTGTGACATTTTTATATTCACTTTTGGTTTCCGGTGTTTCAAACATATTGACAATTAACAAACAAGAATCTTTTTCTATATTGTATTTAATTATATAGTTATTTCCAATATTATTGAGTGCTTCTTTGATGATTTCAGTGGATGCGTTCAACTCAACCAGATATAAACCAATATCATTTTTGTCTTCATCTGTAACCCGCAAAAGGCTTCCTAACTTAGTTTCCATTTGGTTAGGAAAATGATTGGTGAAATACAGCCCAAATGTTTCATTTTTATATGTCTTTAGGTCTTCGTTGATCTCAACCCTCGAATGATCAGCACATGACACAATAATAAATACGATAAGTGTCAATAAATAACTTATTTTCATTATTTCATTTTAGTTCCTGTAAAAAAAATCAACTATTATTCGTAGCACATTTGGGTGAAGAATCACAATGGGAAAATTTAAAAACAAACGTAAAAATAAAAACTGAAACCTATCTCAAAAGTCAGGATGCAACAAGAAAAGAAATCAGGTATTACATTGGCAGTAAGAATATGACCGCTGAAGAATGCTTAAAAATCAGTAGAAATCATTGGGCTATTGAAAATAATTTGCATTGGAGTTTAGATGTGATTTTTAAAGAAGATAAAAGTAAAAAACGAGTCAATAATGTAGCTGATAATTTTTCGATTATGCTTAAAGTTATTCTGAAATTGCTGAAAGACAAACAACAAACTCTACCCAAAAGAATTAGCATTAAACGAATGAGGAAAAGAGCTGCAATGGACTCGGAAATATTGAATGAAATGCTGCGATTTTAATGCGTATAGCCTGATTGTTCAACGATTTGAATTTAAACAAGTTCGAACAAATATAAAAAAAAGAAGACTTATTCTCCGCAGGACTCACTTATACAAGCCCTGATACAGTTTACGGGCATACCACCGGTGTAAACAGTGAGGCTTTTATTTTTCTGTAATTATCCTGAGAATCTCTCAACCGATCAATCCGGTTTTTACCGAATGCCCAAAGGTTTTTTGTTTTTTTAAATTTTCATTGCCCACTGAACTACTCAATCACGGGTCTGACTTTTTATGGCGTAATAAGATTTTTGTCAAGTGTGTTAACTTTTTATTTACATTAGTACCTTAATTTAAAAGTAATTAACACAATGAGGATAAAATTTATATTATTTTGCCTGTTGATAAGTTTTTTTGCCGGAATCCTGTATGCACAAAGCTTTCAGTTGATTTCTTCCCACCCATCAGAAGTGAAGTTTGACTTTCATTTGAATGAATTTGTAGAAAATTCTATCAATATTAATGGAAATGAATACCACAACTTCGGAATGGATTATCAGGTCTTAACATCTGAAAAAGGAGAACCGGCTATGCCGTTTTTCAGTCAGGCGGTTAAAATCCCCAATCAGGGAAATGTATCGTATAGCGTTGTTTATGATGGGATTTCAATAATTGAGGGGATTGATATTGTTCCGTCAAAAGGAAATCTAAAGCGGAATGTTGATCCCGCAAGTATTCCTTATACATTTGGAGAGATTTATACTCAGGATGAATTTTATCCCGGAGAAATTTCCGACATAAGTGAACCGTTTATTTTAAGAAATACGCGAGGCGTAACGGTTTCACTTTATCCGTATCAATACAATCCCGTGCAGAAAACATTGATGATTTATGAAAACCTCCGTATCGTTGTAAACACTGATTTGGCTGTTGACGGAATCAATGAATTACAGTCAGCAGGAAAAATTTCGGCCGCATTTCAAAATATTTATGATAATGTTTATTTGAACCCTGATGCGAATCCGCCTTATGCTCCGGTTGCTGAAAATGGGAGCCTGTTGGTTATCTCAGCACCCGAATTTACAGAAAACATTCAAACTTTGATTGATTGGAAAATCCAGTCCGGAATACGCACAGCGGTAGTAACAACAACCGAAACCGGTACAACTGCTGCACAAATCAAAGCCTTTGTACAGGATTATTATAACAATCACAATGATTTGACATTTCTATTGCTGGTAGGAGATTCCGACAAAATCCCGGCTCATACCTACGGTTATAATGGTGAGCAATTATGGAGCGACAGTTTCTACGGGCAATTAGCTGGGGGGAGTAATGATTTATTTCCGGAAGTCCTCGTAGGCAGATTGTCAGGTAATGCTTCTGAAATAGATGTGATGGTCAGCCGGATTTTGGAATATGAAAAAAAACCGGATGCGGGAGACTGGATGAAAAATGCGGCAGGACTTGGTTCCAACGAAGGTGCCGGTTACGGTAATGACGGCGAAGCGGATTATCAGCATTTGCGAAACATCAGAACCCAGTTGATGGATTATGGCTATGAAACAGTGTATGAATTTTATCAGGGCAGTCAGGGAGGAGCTGATGCTCCGGGAGAACCTACACCTTCTATGATCAATGAGGCGATGAATACAGGAATCGGATTGTTTAATTATACCGGACACGGGTGGTTAGAAGGTATGTCAACCGGGAATTATACCATCTCCGATGTATGGAATTTGGAAAATCAGGGAAAATACCCGTTTATGATTTCCGTAGCCTGTAACAACGGTACATTTGTAAACGCAACCACTTTGGGGGAAGCGTTTTTAAGAGCCAACACTGACGGTAATCCTACGGGAGCGATTGCCTTTGCAGGTTCATCTATCCTGATGGCCTGGGCAGAACCAATGGCAACACAAGACGAAATGACCAACATCATTGCCGAATATTATGAAAATCAGCGAAATACTACTTTGGGCGGTTTGTTTTACAACGGCCAAATCGGGATGTTGACTGAATACAATTCTTCCTATACAGCGAAAGAAGTAATGCAGACTTGGATTCTTTTCGGAGACCCGTCTGTGTCGTACAGAAACCAGATTACACAAGATATTACTGCTGACCACGCTGAAAGTATTTCGGCTTCAAATACATCATTTGACGTATATGAATGCAATGCCGATGGTGCTTTGGCAACCCTGAGCCAGTCCGGAGTAATCATAGGAAAAGCAAATATTTTAGGCGGAATAGCCACTATTGAACTCGATGAAAACATCAACTTTGAAGAAGGACAACCGAATCCGGTTCTGACTGTCACCAAACAAAATTACAAACCTTATCAGACAGAAATAGAACGCTCTGTAATGGATGTAAATGATTTTGACAGTAGTTCTGTGGCGATTTACCCTAATCCGGCAAAAGATATTATCCATTTTAATTCCAATCTGAAAATTCAATCCGTATCGGTATTTAATATGGATGGAAAAATAATTATGAAGAATTTGAAGGTTCGCAATCAAAATGCTGATATATCTTCACTTCCTTCGGGTGTTTATATTTTCAGAGTGCTATTGGAAAATGGACAGATTGAAACATTTAAGTTGATTAAAAACTAATCAAAGTTTTTCCGGCAGGGCTCGCCTCTTCCCATTCCGATTCGCCGTGGCGAATAGCATGCCTGCGCCGATGGTATCTCGTCTTTTTTGACGAGACGGGAGAGCAGGTGCCGGTTTATCCCGTACATAAGACGGGACCGGTCTTTTATTAAAGCCTCATTGTGTAACAGTGAGGCTTTCTTTGTTTCTGTAAACTTGGGAAATTACGTGACTTTACACTTGGAATTTAGTTTTTGTCTGACTTCAATACATGAACCCCGTTCAGCTTATCATATTATTCATTTTCTTATCAGCCGGATTGACCCTATTCATTCGCGCAAATAAACGACTCCAAAACTTCAGAAACATTAGACCAAAAAGTAAAAGAGAACAATAATCTGCTGATGATACAACCGCGAGCCGCTGCCCTCGGATACCTATTGGTATATCCTGATCCTTGAGTACGGTGAAAAGCTGAGCGGGCATATCAATTTGAGGAATTATTGAGGGGGGTATTCCTGAATTAATTGATTTGATGATTATTATCCAAAAACAATCCCCGGAGGCTTGTCGAATTATTCTGGGTTGTATTGATGGACTGTTTTTCGATTTAAACACATTCGACCCGTTCCGGATCGGGTATTTCTCGTTTCTAAATATTTTCTATACATATATGACTTCTTCGAGGTCAGGGAACTTTAAATCCTAAGAATTTAGGTGCTATCAACAGACCGCTTTATTGTCTTTCTTAATAAAAGAACCGAAGGCGGATCGAATATTTGTAGGTATTAATTGATAATCGCATAATTGTTTTGGAGCAGATCTTTGATGCGAAGCAAAACAAAAATTTCGACAAAGTGCTGTGATCCAATATACTGTTACGGATTAAAGATGTCTTCGATAACTTTAATTTATTATTTATGAATTTTCTTTTTTGACACCGTATTCTTCAAAATTGTATTCAATGCAAAAGAACTTTTAAATTTTTCAGTAAATTCAGGTAACAAAAGAATTCATAACTTTACAATCAAACAATTTTAAAGAGATTATTATCATAGAATAAATGAAAAAATTTAAATTTATCATATTATTCTTGTCCATTTTATATGGAACCGGCAGATCATTTGCTCAGATTGATGATTCCAAAAAGATTTTGACTTTAGATGAAAAAATTGAACAAAATGAAAAACTTTTTAAAGAGTCTCCAGAACAGGCACTGAAGATATTGGATCAACTCATTGAAGAAGCCAAAGTCGCGAATGATAAAGATGTAGAATTAAAACTTATATCTGACCGATGTAAATATTACTACTATCTGAAAAGAGATTTTGAACAGATGGTCGGTTCAGCAAACAGTTTGCGTCAGAAAGCCATAAAATACGGTAATCATTACTATGAAGCAAAAGCACATAAATACTTGGCCCAGGCCTATTTCTTTAATAATCTTTATGATAAATCTATAAGAGAATTGCAATCGGGATTGGATGTATTGGACAAGACCAATCCTGAAGATTCACTAATCATTATTGAAAGGGCAAATCATTATATTGCATTCGCAAATATTTATTCTTTTGGGGGTGAGAATTTTAATGCGCTGCGATCTTTGAAACATGCCCTCCAGGAACATGAAAAACTAAAAGATCCAAATTTAAGAAGAAAATCCAAATTTCTGGATTATGCAAATTTGGGAGGTGTTTATCTGAACATAGATTTGGATTCTGCCCGGTATTTTGCGGAGTTATCCTTGAAATTGAGAAAAGAAGGTGAATTTCCGGATCAGGTATTCCTCAATTACATCGTTTTGGGAAATGTTTTTAAGGAAAAGAAACAATATGAACAGGCTCTGAACTGGTATAAAAAAGCAGAACTTATAAAAGAGAATAAGAATTATCTGAATATAGAAAAGTTGTACTCGAATTTCATAGAAATATACGATGTTTTGGGTGATCGGAATTTAAAAAACGAATACGAAATAAAACTGAAAGACTTTCAGCTTACAATTTCGGAAAATAAAAACAACTCCCTGAAGAAAATTATAGAGATAACAACTGTAGCAAAAAGAGTCGGGCCCAAATCCGAAAATAAATTCGATTATATTTATTATCTCCTGATTATATTTTTATTTGCTGTGATTGGGATTGCATATTACTTAGCCCACAGATCAAAAAAACAAGTACTATCTGAAAATAAGATAACCGCCTCATCTGTCAGCCGTATCAATACGGAAAGATATATTGAATTTATAAACCTGTTAAAGAAAAACGATCAGGCTTTTTTGAGGGAATTTGAAAATGAATTTCCCGGTTTCAGAACAGGCTTATCGGGTCGCTTTCCAAAACTGACTGAGATCGAAATTGATCTGTTGTGTATGCTCAAATTAGGCTTGTCAGCCAAGGAAATTGCACAATTCACTTTTGTTCAGCCCAAAACAATACAAAACAGAAGAACGGTTGCAAGAAATAAAATGAATATGAATTCCAATGATGAATTACAGAGATACCTTAATTCTCTTTAGTAAGGAAGAAAAGATCAAGTAATTCCAAATTGTCAAAAATTAAATAACTTCTTCCTAAAATGATATGACCTGGTTTTTAATTTTTTCTAAAAAACTCGTTTTTACATTTTCATACGCGTTATCATTATCATATTCAACACCTGGTTTTAGAATGGTATAAATATCTGTACAAAACTCATTATTATCCTCCATTTTTAAAAAAATATTTTCCGGGATGGAGTCGTGCCGTCTGAAAAATCCATATACTTCTTATAGCATTCGATTACTCGGTCTGTATTTAGACTGTCATGTCTTTTCAGCGCATAGTCCAAATCGAATAAATCCCTTCCTTTTTTTCGCTGATACAGAGCCCGTAATTTTGTCCCTAACAGTTCTTCTAAGATGTATGTCGTTCCCGAAAACCACCCATTTTTGATCTCAAATGGTACAGAAACAATACCAAATACATTAAAATGTTCTCTGCAGTTGATCTCAATTTTCAAACGCATATTAATTACGGGTGGTATTTCAGATTCAAACCTATCCTGCTTAATTTATAAGATTATTCTGAGATGGATTCAAGGCGCAAGTCCCGCAGATATATTTTCATATTTCAAGGGGCTTGCAACACAGAAGACGCTCAAAATAATCTAAGCAATCAAAAAATTCTCTTATAAAATTTAAAAATAAATGTTTTTATACAATTGAGTAAGCAGCTGATTTGTAGCAACATGTAAAATCAATCCTGAAAGGATTGAATGTGTATAATATACACTCATTCACACCCAAAAACGACATACAATAATGCGACCGCCTTCGGGGTCGTCTTTCTTTTTGTCGTTAGATTTTCTATACATATATGACATCTTCGAGGTCAGTTAGAATCCGCTACACGTAAAATCAATCCTGAAAAGATTGAATGTGTATAATATACACTCATTCACACCCAAAAACGACATACAATAATGCGACCGCCTTCGGAGTCGGTTTTTCTCGTTGTTATTGTTTTTCTATACATATATGACCTTTTCGAGGTCAATCAGAGTTAACAAAATGCAAAAAGACTGAACGGGTCAAACAGGTATAAAACAAGGTCATCTGCGCTCAAAAACGACCCGGGACGGGTCGAATGTGTTTAAATCGAAAAACAGTCCATCAATACAACCCAGAATAATTCAATTGCTTGTATCAATCCCGAAACTTTAGTAATTTAATAAAAACAGCCTTCACTTTCGTATTTATTTAGTTTAAAATCACTCCAATTCCTTATAGTTCAATGAGTATGCAACAAAAGAAAGTATTCGTAAATGATTGATTAAGTGATGTTTGTAAAACAAGATTTATGCTCGGGAATTTTCAGGAATGATTTACAAAAGATTATTTCAAGATTTTTTTAGGTTCGTTCATGCAAATTAAAAACACATGATCGAATGAGAAAAAATTTACTTTATTTAATGCTGTTGTGTTTTTCACAATATTCAATTTCACAGACACCGGATGAAAATAATATACTATATGTCAACATAGGTGTGACTGCGGGAAATAACAGCGGTGACAGCTGGGAGAATGCAATTCCCGAATTGGCAGATGCGCTCAAATGGGCAAGAGAAAATCAGAATGCGGGTATCTGGTCGGCAAATGATCCTTTGCAATTATGGGTCGCAGCCGGAACCTACAAACCTTTGTACAATGCCGCTGACGGGCAATATACCGAAAACGGTGACAGGAACAATTCTTTTGTTCTGGTAAAAAATGTTCAGATTTATGGCGGATTTGCCGGTACAGAGACTTCAATTGAGGAAAGAAACTGGCAGAGCAACCAGACAATTCTTTCCGGAAATATTGGAAATGAGAATGATCCGTATGATAATGCCTATCATATTGTCATTGCTGCAGGAAATCTGCAGCAGGCAGTATTGGACGGTTTTACACTTACCGAAGGAAGAGGTGACGGAAGTATTTTTGGCGGACCGCTTGTCAATGGTCTGGAAATAAATAATGGGGGTGGCGCCATCAACACCAGATCAACTTCAACATTGTTCCGGAATCTGATTGTGGATGACAATCTTGGTTACTGGGGCGGTCAGATATTTAACTATCAGTCAACCCCCACTTTTGAAAATATTGAAATCACCAACGGCTGGGGATTTTGGGGAGGCGGAGTTTTTAATCAGGGCTCAGGTCCTGTTTTTAAGAATGTTTATTTTGCAAACAACTACGGTGATCTTGCCGGCGGAGGAATGTACAATGTAGAGTTTGGCTCACCGGAACTGGAAAATGTTACTTTTTTTGGAAACACTACCGGTGCAAGCGGACAGGGCGGGGGACTTTACAGTTATGTGCAGGTAAACCTCAAAATGAACAATGTTGCCTTTATTGAAAATACGGCAGGGCAGGCCGGTGGGGGGATCGGCTTTGTTGCAGACGGGGTGAATCAGGATGTTATTTTTCAGAACTGTCTGTTTGCGGGCAATACAACCAACGGTCACGGCGGCGGTATTATGTTTTTTGATGCGCAGCAGGGCGGAATCACCTTTAAAATTGAAAACTCCACCTTTTATGACAATACGGCGGCAACGGGGGCACCATTGGGTATCTGGTACGATCAGCAGGAAAGCGGTGTTCCGGTAGAATTCAATAACTCGATCGTATGGAACAACTCCACTTCCATCAGCGGCTCAGCCAATCCGACCTTTGCAATCAGCAATTCGCTGCTGCAAAATGAAGAATGTCTGCCCAATACTGTATGCAGCAATGTGATTTTTAATACCGATCCATTGTTTACCGATGCGGAAAATGGTGATTTCTCACTGACCGAAAATTCTCCTGCTGTTAATGCCGGAAACAATGCACTATATACAGGACTGAATGAAAATACCCTGGATCTGGCCGGAAACCCGAGAGTTTTCGGTTACGGACAGGGCGGTGTAATTGATATGGGCGCTTATGAATTTCAGGGCGGGGATTTGAGTGCAGCTGATTTCAACTCGGTTAAGCTTCAATATTATCCGAATCCGGTCAAAAGAGGGGATGTACTGAATATCACGGGAACAGAAGCAAACCAAGGTACGATCAGTATGTATTCTCTGACCGGACAATTGATTCTTCAAAAAGAAAATTCTTTTGAACAGATTCAAATCCCCGGAAATATTCCGGGCGGAATTTATATACTGAAATATGAAAACAATAAAAAAACTACATCAGTAAAACTGATTGTGAAATAATCATAATTAACAATTAAAATTAAATAATATGAGGAAATTTATTTTATTATTTGGAATTCTATTGATTCCGTATTTTGTAACTGCCCAATGGATACAATTGGGGCAAACTCTTGAAGGTTTGCATTTAGAGGGCACACAAACTCCAGATAAATTTGGTTCTGGAGTGGCTGTTTCTTCAGATGGTACTGTAATGGCTGTTGGTACCGCGCCTATCTTAAGCTTATTTGCCAGGTCTTACGTACAGGTTTTTAGACTGACCGACGGGCAATGGGTTCAGATTGGAGACAATATTTTGGGGGCCTATAATCCAAATGATTCATCCATTAAATCCCAAGCTGGTAAAAGTATAGGTCTTTCGTCTGATGGAAATGTTTTGGTTATTGGGGAACCTTATTGGAGTGATGTTATTGAGGATGAAATTCATTATGGAGGACGAGTTAGAGTTTTTCAGAATATAAATGACGAATGGCTTCAGGTAGGCGAAGATATTATTGATGCTGAGAGCACCTTTGGGTCTGCTGTAGATATTTCTAATGACGGTCAGATAATAATCGTTGGTGACCCGAACACTTCTGCAGTAGCCTCTGGAAAAGTTATTGTTTACAAAAATATTGACAATAATTGGACACAATTAGGGGAAACTATTGAAGGTGGCGGCGATATTTCTTTAATGGGGTTTGATGTCTCTCTATCTGGTGATGGCAACAGATTCGCAGCAAGTTTCGCTAAAATGGAGTCTTCAGGTGATATACCATATTCCAGGATTTATGAATATAATGAAGGCGCATGGAACCTCATTGGAGAAATTGAAGCGGCAGTTAACCCCCTTCTATTCTATTATATTTCTATTTCCTTATCAGATGATGGAAACAGATTGGCAATAGGCCTTCCAAATGAGTTTACCTACAGTGGAAAAGTAGGAATTTATCAATTTGTTGAAAATAATAATTGGGAATCAATTGGCTCAATAACAGGTAGTGCAGTTTTTGAAGCATTTGGGTTTGCAGTAGGATTATCGGAGGATGGAAATGTCTTAGTTGTTGGTAGTGGTTATGGGTCCTCAGGAAAAATTTATCAATGGAATGGAAATGAATGGGTTCAGTCAGGTACGGATATAGTAATCGGACAATTAATTTATGGTAGAGTAGCTGCCTCTGGAGATGGAAATGTCGCCGTATTTGGATTACCAAATGTTGGTAGTGATGGTACAGTTTTCGCTTTTCAAAATTGTGAAGTATCCAATATTTCCGTTCTTGTTGAAAACGATTCTCCAATTTGTTCTGGTAACAGTATAAGTTTGGAGGTATCGATTACTCCTTCCTACTATGGAATTGATGGAACTGTTAAATGGTATTCAAGTCAAAATGCAACTGAACCCTTTTTTACGGGTACTGAATATGAAACACCGGTACTTACTGAAACTACCTCATATTGGGTAGAAGCAGTAACTGCGTCGGGTTGTGTGTCAGAAAGGACAGAAATAGTTGTTACGGTAAATCCAACACCGGAATTGACAGTAGAGAATACTGATATAGATATTTGCGAAGGAACTTCGGTAACATTGACAGCAACTTCAGCAGCTACTGTAAACTGGTACGACAGCGCAGAAGCTACAGAACCTGTTTTCACAGGAGCATCTTATGAGACACCCGAATTATTTGAAACCACTTCTTATTGGGTAGAAGCCCAAAGCGGAGAAGGATGTATTTCAGAAAGAATTGAAATCATCGTAAATGTTCTTCCGGCACCCGAGCTTGAAATAGAAAACCCGGAAGTTGAGATTTGTCTGGGCAGCGATGCCTATCTGTATGCCTTCTCGGAAGGCAATGTGATCTTTTGGTATGCAGAGGAGGATGATACCGAATATCTGTATCACGGCAATAACTTTATCGTAGAAGGATTGACAGAAACCACCACTTTCTGGGTAGAGGCATACAATCTGAATACAGGCTGTGTATCTGAAAGGATACCGGTAACCGTTACCGTAACTCCGGTTGCAGATATAAATGCAGAAGAAACCGAATTTGAGATCTGTGCAGGGAATACAGCAACTTTGACAGCAGCTTCGGACTCAACGGTGAACTGGTATGATACCGCAGACGGTACCGAACCGATCTTTAGCGGCGAAGAATTTACAACACCGATATTAAATTCAACGACTCATTACTGGGCAGAAGCATCGGGAGCAGGAGAATGTGTTTCGGGCAGAATTGAATTTACGGTCAATGTAAGTCCGTCGCCCGACACACCTGAGGCACAGCCGATACAGGCTTATGTGGAAGGAATGATCCTTGCCGATTTTGAAGTGGGACACACAGGAACGCTTCACTGGTATGCGGATGAAGAACTGACAATCGAA